>Ga0129307_1000101_pt1 | contig 140253 bp, 109 predicted proteins | sample P1105metagenome_FD_94437 | JGI IMG/M metagenome (GOLD analysis project Ga0129307, IMG submission 94437) | Capybara group fecal microbial communities from Wisconsin, USA - P1105 metagenome | ecosystem: Host-associated > Mammals > Digestive system > Large intestine > Fecal | place: USA... | reverse complement strand
GAGGAAATAATAGAAATGAAAATAGAGAAATTCACGAATGATGACTTTGCTAAAGCAGTACCACTGGCTGCTGGTGCATGGGGAGAGTTTTATGCCGACGAACGGCAGTGGTTTATCGATGCAGTGGCAGAGTATATTCTCCGCTACAATTACAGCAATCCCTCGCTGGCCTTGAAGGCCGTGGGCGATGATGGCGTGATTCATGGGGTGCTGTTTGCCAACTTCCATGACGACAAGGCAGATGTCTATCAATGGCGCGAGAACATTGAAGCACAGATGACCGACCATGAGCGTGAACGCTTCCGTCTTTTGGCCGACTATATGCTGGAGGTTGACGGGAAAACGGTGCAGTGCATGAATGACGGCGAGGTGAAACTATCGCTCTTCATCAGTAATCAGAAAGGCTGTGGAAAGCAGTTGCTGCAGGCTATGATGGATGAGTTCCAGCGCAGAGACCTGCGAAATCTTTACCTTTGGACCGACACCAGTTGCACCCACGAATACTACCCTAAGCATGGTTTCACACTGGTAGGTCAGTTTCTCAGCGAGGTCTATGACTCGTACGCTCCTGGCTATACCACATATATCTATAGGAAGGAGTTTCGATTAAACGAGAACAAAGCGTAATTGCTCGCTACAGTTTGAGACCTGATTTACGGATTTTTGTTTTTCACGGTAACATTTGTTACGCTTCAAGTCGTTCCTCGTATGTAGTTTTGCAGCAAGTTTCACAACTAACTCAACACGCAAGACCATGAACGAGAAAATGTTTTGTTTCCAATGTCAGGAAACTGCCGGATGCGCCGGCTGTAAGATTTCAGGAGTGTGCGGAAAGACCCCACAAGTGGCTCATGCACAAGACCTTTTAATCTATGTCCTTAAAGGATTGGGCGTCATCGCCAACCATCACCAGCACGGATGTGGACACGATTATTGCGATTTCCGCAAGAGTATCCACACCTTCGTGAACGACGCACTGTTTTCGACCATCACCAACGCCAACTTCGACGCGGAGAGCATCTACGCCCGTATCGATAAAGGCTTGGAATTGCGCGAAATGTTCAAAGACCGTGTGACCAACAAGAAAGGCATCGTGCTCCCGAAACTTGATGTATTGGAATGGAATTGCCCTCGCGAGAAATATGACGAGAAAGCCCAAACCGTCGGCGTGCTTGCCGAAACCAACGAGGACATCCGCTCGCTGAAAGAGTTGACCATGTATGGCCTCAAAGGTATGGCCGCCTACTTGGAACATGCCGCCCGCCTTGGTCAAGTCGATGGCGACATCAATGAGTTCATCCTGCAAACCCTTGGCCAATTGGTGACCTGCAACGATGCTAACGAACTCACCGCTCTTGTCCTGAAAACTGGCGAATGGGGCGTGAAGGCAATGGCACTGCTCGACAAAGCCAATACGACCGCTTACGGCAACCCAGAAATCACTGAGGTGAATATTGGCGTGGGCAACCGTCCGGGCATTCTCATCAGCGGCCACGACCTCAACGACATTGAGCAGCTTTTGGAACAAAGCAAGGACGCTGGCATCGACATCTACACCCATAGCGAGATGTTACCTGCACATTATTACCCTAAACTGAAGAAATACAGCCACTTGAAAGGCAACTACGGCAACGCTTGGTGGAAGCAACGCGAGGAGTTTGAGAGTTTCAACGGCCCCATCTTGTTCACCACCAACTGCATTGTGCCGCCAACGGCCAATGCCACATACAAAGACCGCGTGTTCACCACCAACAGCACGGGTTTCCCGGGTTGGAAGCACATCCCCGCTGATGCCAACGGCAAAAAGGATTTCAGTGAAATTATCGCTTTGGCCAAGACCTGCCAAGCCCCTAAAGAGATTGAGACGGGCAAGATTATAGGCGGTTTTGCCCACGAACAGGTGTTTTCCCTTGCTGACAAGGTAGTAGAGGCCGTGAAAAGCGGTACCATCCGCAAGTTTGTGGTGATGGCGGGCTGCGACGGTCGCATGAAGAGCCGTGAATACTACACCGAATTTGCCAAGGCCTTGCCCAAGGATTGCGTCATCCTCACGGCAGGTTGCGCCAAGTACAAGTACAACAAACTTGGTTTGGGCGACATCAATGGCATTCCGCGCGTGTTGGATGCGGGACAGTGCAACGACAGTTACTCGCTGGCACTCATCGCATTGAAACTTAAGGAAGTGTTTGGCTTGGTCGACGTAAACCAATTGCCTATCGCGTATAATATCGCTTGGTACGAGCAAAAGGCTGTCATCGTTCTGTTAGCCCTGCTCAGCCTCGGTGTGAAGAACATCCACCTTGGCCCGACCTTGCCTGCTTTCCTTTCACCCAATGTGGCCAAAGTCTTGGTCGAGAACTTCGGCATTGGCGGGATTAGTACGGTTGAGGAAGATATGAGAATGTTTGGAATTTAACACTTCTTGTAGCCTTTCCCATCTTTTGTGATAAGGCCCTCGCTCACCATTTCCGAAAGCACGCGGCTGAGCGAGGGTCTTGTCGCGCCAAGTTGTTCGGCAGCGGCGGCCACTGAGGTGATGCTGCCGTTGGCTTCGACGTATTCGATGACGCGGTTGCGAAGGCTGTTGACGGCGAAGGTGCGCATCTTTCGGCTTAGGAAACGGCCTCGCTCGGAGAGGATTTCAAGGAAGGTGCGCAATACGGTCGGCTCCTGCTGCATAAACTCGAAGAAGGCTTCGCGGTTGATGTGCCACACTACGCAATCAGTGAGGGCGGTGACTTCCACAGGGACAACATTATTGTTGGCAAACAGAAACGCTGGAGCCAGCAACATTGGGGCTTTCAGATGGTCGACGAGCACCTCGCGGCCTTCCTCGCCCATCATTCGCGCCTCGGCCTGACCTTCGACAAGTACCATCAGCGCACGGCAAGGGTCACCCGGGTTGAGCATCCGCCTTCCAGCGGGATAGTCCTGTCGGCGACAAGGGTTTTCGAGCAGACGCTCCAAAGATTCATCGCTGCATCCAGCAAAGAGTTTGACACATTTCAGTTCTTCCATGACAGTTTTTTTCAGTGCAAAAATACGAAAAAAGTGCCTGATGTGCCCAGTGGAAGCCATTGAAGAAGCGTAGCACAAAGTTCTAACAACCCAACCGCCGCAAGGTTTTTCTTGACCATTGCGGCGGTTTTGCACATCATTTACTCCATTCTTATTGTGAATATTCGTACCTTTGCGCAATCACAAAGAGACCTGTAAGGCATTGCCACAGCCGAAGCCGAAAAAGAAAAAATGAAATAAATGAATTTTTCTCTTGACTCGTCCCTTGGGGCAAGATTTAACTTTGCAGCCGCTTAAGCATAAAAATCGTACGATGAGCAACAAAACAAAGTTAAAAATCGGAGAGTTCTCCAAGATGATGCAAGTGACTGTGAAGACCTTGCGCCATTACGAGCAAAAGGGACTACTCCTGCCTGACGAGGTGGACGAGTGGACGGGCTACCGCTACTACAGCATCGACCAGATGCAGACGCTGCAATCCATCCGCGACCTGCAACGGCTCGGGTTCTCGCTGGATGAAATCAAGGAACTGTACGAAGACGGTTCACACACGCCCGACATCCGGCAGATGGACGAGAAGATCAAGGAAACGGAAAAGCAGCTGAAGCAACTGATTGCCCGCCGTGACCAACTGCTCAATTGGAGGGACTCTCGCAAACAAATCACTAAAATGGAAAAATTCAGCATCCAATCACTGCCCGAAATCATCGTGGCAAGCCATCGTGAAGTCATCCCTAACTATGCCGCCCTTGGCCCGCTGTGCGTCAACGTCATCGGCCCCGAGATGCAAAGGCTCGGTTGCAAGTGTCCGCCGCCCGGCTACTGCTTCACCATCGAACACAACAAGGAGTACAAGCCGACGGACATCGACATCGAGTATTGCGAACAAGTTGAAGAAATGGGCGAAGACAGCGCCATCATCCAGTTCAAGCGTCTGCCAGCCGTGCCCAAGGCACTCTGTATGAAGCATATCGGCCCATACGAACGTTTCTACGAGTCGTACACAGAGGCCTTCCGCTACATCGACGAGCAGGGCTACAAGGTCGTTGGCCATCACCGCACCTGCTACATTGATGGCGCTTGGAATCAAGACGATCCCGAAAAATGGCTGTCGGTGATTCAGATTCCGATAGGGTAAGAAACTGCCGCCGCAAGGGTTCTTGACCTTTGCGGCGGTTTTGTTTTTTCGGATTACCGAAAAAAACTTATTTCTCCACCGTCACCATCAGCCAGTGTTTGGCTTCGTCATTCCTAATGTTGATGCCCTTGAAGCCTGCATTTGATAGATGCAACCTGATTTCCTCGGGTTTGTAGGTGTGCATCCCCTCGATGAGGCTTTCCCATTTGGCATCCATCGGTCCCGAGCCGTCCGACTCGTTGACGATGACAAATTGTCCACCGGGTTTGAGCACCCTTTTCACCTCGCCAAAGCAATGCTCGATGTCGGGCCAGAAATAGATGGTCTCGAAGGCGGTGACAAGGTCGAAAGCGCTCTCTCCGAAAGGCAGTTTGTCCACACTGGCCTCCTGCACTTTGCAACGCCCTTCCGCGATGGCTTTGGCATTCACTTTGGAAGACTTTGCCACCGAAACAGACGAATAGTCGATGCCTTGCACCACGCCTTTCGGGGTGCGTTGCAACAGCCGAGCAATGTTGGCGCCACCACCGCAGCCGATATCCAAGATTTGGTCGTCTTCCTTGATTTGCACCGACGACAAGGCCCAGTTGGCCATTTGAGCGTGACCGCCGCCGTTCATCCCGTTCACCATCATCTTGCCGAAGAAGCCCTCGGGCTTGCGCGTATTGCTGAAAATCTTGCTAAGTAATCCCATAATAATTGTGTTTGATTCAGCTGCAAAAATCCGACGCATTGCCTATCGCTACAATCCCAAGAAATAGTGATTTTTTCGACAATATATCATCATTGGCTTGTCAAACGAAATTCTTCTAATTCGACATTTTTTACTTTTGCTGTAACAAAATCCGCTCTTCTCCGTATTACTGAAAATGTAACCTGATGAAAAACTACAAAACCCCAATCATCCTGTTTGCCGTTTTCGAGATCATCGCCGTATCACTTTGGCTGGCAACAGGCAGTTTGTTCTATTTGCTCAACTTCAGTTATATCGGCACCATCATCGGTGTTGGACTGGCCTTGTCAAAAGCAGGATGGAAATATGCCAGAGAATTCATCCAGTTTGGCGTAGGCGCCTATATGCTGGTCTTCCTCGGACTGATATGCAGGGAGAACATGCAGATTGAGGGCTTTTGGTATTACTTGTTCTCCGGCGTGGTGGGCGCAGGTGTGCTTCATTATCTCATCGCCAAAATCTTCGGGCCTCTCCTCTTCGGGCGCGGCTGGTGTGGCTATGCCTGCTGGACCGCCATGATCCTTGACCTCCTCCCCTACAAACAACCACAAGGTCCAAGAAAGAAGATTGGTTTCATCCGTTACATCGTGTTCGCGTTGTCGCTAATCCTCGTCCTCCTGCTGTTCCATTTCGACAAAGCCGACAAGCACACCATGTTCATGCTGTTTCTCATCGGCAATTTGGTCTATTATGTGGTGGGCATCCTTCTTGCCGTTGTGTTCAAGGACAACCGCGCCTTCTGCAAATACATTTGTCCCGTCACGGTCTTCCTTAAGCCGATGAGCCACTTTTCCTTGCTGCGCATCCATTGCGAGGAGAGCAAATGCATCCAGTGTGGCAAATGCCTGAAAGTGTGCCCGATGGAAGTGGAAGTGAACAACAACTCACGCAAACGCAAAAACGCCACCGAGTGCATCCTGTGCCATAAATGCACCAAGGAATGCCCTGTGAAAGCGCTGAAATAAAGATTTGATATTTTTCCCTATTTTTGCAGCCGCTTATCAGAAGGAGTCGCCGAGATAGTCTTGCAGCCCTCGTTTAAGCTTCAGGATATGAAATGAACAGCCTTCCTTCCAGAACCAAAGCCCTGATCGGCGTCAGTTTCCGTGAGTTTGCCAGATATGCCTTGCCGAGCATTATAGGGATGCTCATCGTGGGTTTGCAGACCATCATCGATGGACTTTTCGTAGGTCGTGGCGTGGGTGCGCTGGGTCTTGCCGCCGTCAACATCGCCATGCCGCTCATCAGCTCGATGCTAAGTGTGTCCATCATGATCATCTCAGGCGGCATCGTCATCACAGGTATCGCCAAAGGGCAGGGCGACGAAGCGCGGGCGAAAGGCTACACTTCGCTTACCTTTGTCACTTTATTGTTCACCATCGCGGCACTATCCGTGTTGGTCGGCCTCTTCCTCAAACCTTTATGCTATTTCCTTGGCAGCAACGATGAGGTGTATCCTTTTGTCCGACAATATCTTGGCATCATCGGTTGCGGCTTCATCTTCTATTGTATCCCCAACTTCACGGAGGCCTTCACCCGCCTCAACGGGAAGCCCAACTGGGTGTTTGTCAGCGGGGTCATCTGTTGCGTGGTGAACATCGTTTTGGACTATTTCTTCGTGTTGCGTTTCGGTTGGGGCGTGGCCGGAGCAGCCATCGCCACCTGTGTAGCCAACACCACGGCAGCTTTGGTGCTGTTTCGCTTTGTCCGCTTTGGCAAGTTGATGGGCGGACGCAAGGAAATCAAAAAGATGTTCTTCAACGGCTCATCGGAGATGTTGACTTCGGTTTCGGCGGCGGTCACCACCTACATCTTCAACCTTGTGCTGATGCGTGAGATTGGCACCAAAGGTGTGGCGGCCTTCACCATCGTCTGTTACCTCAACTTCATCGTCAACATGTCGATTTTCGGGCTGTCGCAAGCCATGTATCCTTTGATGTCGTATAGCGTCGGCGCCCGAAACCATCGAAGAGTCAAATCGTTGTTGGCCAATGCGTTGCTTCTTGGCGGAGGCATCGGCATTGGGGTTTATCTGCTCGTGTTGGTTTTCAAGCACGGCATCGCAAGTGCCTTCAGCAACGGTGACCTGGAGTTGCAGGCGCTGACCACCGTGGCGACCACATACGTCACGCTACATTATTTAGTGTCGTTCGTCAACATCGTGGCTTGCAGCTTCCACACCGCCATCGAGCGACCTTTGGAGTCGGTGGTCATCGCCCTCTGCCGAAGCATCATCTTCGTGCTGATTCCCATGTTTTTGCTCACCCCCATCATCGGTCAGGATGGCATCTGGCTCAGCATGCCCATTGCCGAGGTGATGACGTTGATGGTTAGTATTCCATTGGTGCTGGTGTCATTGAAACGCCTTACGCGAAACTCCTAATACTCTTCCCCACATTGATGAAATGGTCGGCCACGCGCTCGGCGTTTTGTGCCAATGAGATGTATTCCGCCCCAACTTGCGGGGTGCATTGTCCCGCCACAAGTCGCTGGATATGTTGCGACTCCATGGTCTCTGTAAAGCTATCAATCTGTTCCTCAATCTGATAGGCATATTCAAGCGCCGTGAAGTCGAGGTCGTGGTAGGCTTTCATGACTTCGTGGTAGAGTGCCGTGATCTTCCGCGCCATTTCCTTGATTTCCTGAATGGCAGGCTTTGAGAATGTCGCATTCTGGGTTTGCAGGCTCTCGGCATACTCCACGATGTTTTCGGCATAGTCGCCAATGCGTTCCAGGTCGCTCACGCTTTTCACGCTGCAACTGAGGTACCTGCCATCCGTTTCGCTAAGCGCTTTTGATGAAAGCACCGCCACATAACGGGTTAGCTCGCTATTCAGGAAGTTGAGTTCGTTTTCTGTCTTCTTGAACTTTTCCAAATCGCTGAAATCCAATGTAGTGACGATATGGATGGCACGACAGAAGTTGTCGTGGGCCAACGTACCCATGTTTTCGACTTCGGCCTTCAACTGCCTGACAGCCAAAGCGGGTGTCACCAACATCGAGTCGTCAAGGAAATGAAGGTGAAACTTGTCATCGCGAAGCTCGTAGACGTCGTCGGGGATGATGCGGCACACCAAGCGAACCAGGCCGTTGGTCAGCGGCAGTGCGACCAAGGTGGTGCAGACATTGAAAACGGTATGGAACATGGCCAGTTGCACCTGCGGGGCGTGTGGGAACATAGCCTCAAACATCTTTCCGAATCCCCAATCCCCTTGGGTGAAAAGATGAAGAAGCAAGGCGATGAGCAAAAACAGCACCACACCCATCACATTGAAAAACAAATGGATGAGTGCTGTGCGTTTGGCGTTTCGGCCACTGGTCATGCCCGCCAAAATGGCCACCACGCATGAACCGATGTTGGAACCCATCGTGAGGAAGATGCCTTGGTCGAGTGAGAGCAGTCCCGCCACCACCATGGTGATGGCGATGGATGTCAGCACCGATGACGACTGGATGATGGCCGTCAGCAAAGCGCCGATGAACACGATCAGCAAGGGGTTACTGATGGTGGCCAAAAACTGTTTCACTGAATCCAAGGCGGCGAATTCATCCATGGCGCCCGACATGATGCCAAGACCGACAAACAGCAAGCCGAAACCAGCTAAGATGCTGCCAGTTTGTTTCCATTTCTCACGTTTCGAGAACATCATCACGAAGGCCCCTATGCCAGCCAAGGCCGAGAAAAGCACCGTTGTGGAGATGCCGTGGCCGCCAAACATGCCCAAGGCCACCAGTTGTGCCGTGACCGTGGTACCGATGTTCGCGCCATAGATGACCGTGGCGGCCTGGGTGAGCGACATGATGCCCACGTTCACGAAACCGATGACCATCACCGTCACCGCGCCCGAGCTTTGGATGGCCGCCGTGCCTACTGTGCCGATGCCCACGCCGAGCCATTTGTTATTCCCCATCTTGGCAAACAGCCGCTTCAAGCCCGCACTGCTTGCACTTTCAAGACTGGTACTCAACATTTTGCAGGCTACTAAAAACACCCCGATGCCTGCGATTAGGGTTAGAATTGCGATAACGATGAGCATAGGCGCAAATTTGGGAAAGCGGCCAGCATTGGCTCACTGACCGCTTTCGTTATAAAAAAAAGATTGACTTCTTATTTGTGGTCGATATGGGTCACGTTGAAGTCGCTGTCAAATTCAATTTCAACTCCGTTGCTTAACTCAATTTCCCAACCATTTGCTTTCTTTTCGATTTTGTCAACATGCTGGTTGGGGTAATTTGTGGCAACGTAGGCAGTAATCTGTTCGGGGACGAGTTCGGTAGGAACAAAGCCATAAACATTAGATTCATCGCAGTCGATGCTCTTCCATTCGAAGGCGAGGTTGAAGGTGATTTCAGTGCCGTCGGTCAGTTTCACCTCATATTCATTCTCGTCCATCTCAACCTTGAGGATGCCAACTTGAGGGAAATAAGTCTCCACAAAAGTGTTGATTTCTGCATAGTCAGAAGGAGTTCCTCCACCATTTCCGCCGCCGTTTCCGATGACGTTGAAGTTGGTGTCGAACTTGATTTCCTGTCCATTCTTGAGTTCAATCTCCCAACCATAATGTTCTCTCTCGATTTGTTCGATCAGTTGGTTGGGGAAGTTCGTGTTTACATAGGTAGTAATCTGTTCAGGAACGATTTCTGTGGGTACGGCACTGTAAATGGAGGACTCTTCACAATCGATATGGGTCCATTCGAAGTTGAGATTGAAAGAAATCTCGGTACCATCGGCAAGTTCCACTTCGTATTCGTCGTCTTCCGCTTTGATGCTAAGGATTTCTGTTTGAGAAAAATAGGTGCTTACAAAAGTGTTGATGTCAGGGTATTCAGTGTTGCTTCCTCCCCCATTTCCGCCATTGTTGACGACATTGAAGTTGGCATCAAACTTGAGATCAACATCATTGCTGAGTTCAATCTCCCAGCCATTGTTTTCCCTCTCGATCTCATCAATGTGTTGATTGGGATAGTTGGCGCTAACATAGGCTGCAATCTGTTCGGGGACAAGCGTCTCTGGCACAGCACCATAGATGGATGAATGTTCGCAGTTCACCTCAACCCATTCAAACGCTTGGGTAAAATACACCTTGGTGTTGTCGCTTAGAATCACTCGGAAATAGTGTTCAGTTTGGTTACAGCTGAGGATGCTTGCTTCCGGAAAATGTGTGTTGACAAACGTAACAATATCCGTGGCAATTTCCATGGCATTGACGGGAGCGCCGTTCCCTTCGGCCTCCCATTGGTTGTTGTTGCTGTTGTTGTTGCCTCCTGTGGGCGTCTCTTTTGTGCATGATGACACTGCGAAAGCCAGTGCGATGCATGCTGCAAACAATGCTAATCTCTTCATTTTAGTTAGATTTTAGTTGATAAATAATTGAATTATGGGATAAAAAAAGATGGTCCGAACCGTAGTTCACACCATCTTTTATGTTTTTCATAATGATATAGTTGTGGCTGTCAGCCAAGTTTTTTCTTGGGGCATAACGCCTTACCTGTCCAAGACGCAAAGCCGCCGAGCATAGATTTTCATTCTGTTCTTCGCCTAGGGATGCAACTGGGCCAAAGTCACATTGGCATTGCAAACCATCCGATGGATTATTGAGCAAAAACTCCGAATCCTCGTCGTCGTCAAACTCATCACCATCGAACGACATACTGGACTGGATTTCAGTTTGTTCCATAACAAACATATCCTCTTGAGCCGTGCAAGTAAGGTCAAGAAGGAACAGACCCATCAGAATGAGGGCGACGACAGAAACATATTTTCGGAAGAAGTCAATCATGGCTTTGTACGTTAGAATAACTGATAAACACTGGAATTATTGTCCTTACAGGCAAAAAATGTATTTTTGCCAAAAATTAGATTTTATGTACAGCCTAAACTATAAAGTGACCACCAGCACCTGCGACAGCGAGGGCAAACTCAAACTGTTCTCCGCCCTTCAGATGATGCAGGACTGCTCGGAGATGTGGATCGACAGCGAGCCACAGGTAAAGGAATACTTCGCACACGAGAATATGGCGCAGCTGCTGGCCTCAAGGCAGGTGGAGATCATGCGCGTGCCCGATTTCAAGGAAAAACTGACCGTGACCACCTCGGTCTACGGCATGAAGCCCATGTTCGGCTTCCGCAACACCTTTATCTATGATGCTGAAGGCAAGCCTTGCTACCGCACTTGGAGCATGGGTGCCTTTGTGGATAAGGCCAACGGCAAGCTGAAGCGCGTGGACGATGCCGTGGCCAACTCCCTGCTCATCGAGCCACAGTTGGAGATGAACTACAAAGACCGCCGCATCATCCTGCCGAAAGAAGGAGGCAAAACCTTTGCGCCCATCCCGGTGATGCGTGCCGACATCGACTACAACCGCCATGTCAACAATGCCAACTATATCCGCATGGCGATGGAGTTACTGCCCGAGGACTTCGTTGTGAAAGGCCTTCGCGTGGAATACCGAGTGGCGGCCAAACTGGGCGACAGCCTCACCCCTACCCTTTTTGAGATCGAAAACGGCTTCATCGTCGCGCTTGCAATTGGGAACGAGGCGAGTGCTATTGTGGAGTTTACGAAATGAATGAAGCATTGAGACCATGAAGATAACAGTAAGGTAATCAATAATCTACACATATAATTACATCAACATGCCCAATCCTTCCAACAAACAAGAACTGCTCGCCGCCATGGCCGACGGCTATGCCAAACTCAACGAACAGATAGCCAAGATGAGCGAGGAAGCCATATCAGCTCCCTTCGACTTTGCCGCCGACCCGAAGAAATGTGGTGTGCGCTGGCAATACGACCGCTGCCTCCGCGACCTGCTGATTCACCTTCACGAATGGCAGGTGCTGATGCGCGAGTTTGTGAAGAACATCCGTGATGGTCACCCTCGTGACTACCTGCCCGACGAGTACCGCAAGAACTACCACGAGATGGACAAGATGCTGGTAGATAAGCATCAAAACACGCCTTTGGAGGAGGCCAAACGCTTGCTGCAAGTGACCCACAAGGAGATGCTCCGCCTCGCCGAGAGCTTCACCGAAGAGGAACTCTTCACCAAAGGCTACTACAAAAACACCTACACCACCGACATGGCGGCCTACTTCGTGAGCGTCACATCAAGTCCCTACGGGCAGGCAGTGAAGCTGTTGAAGACGCATCAGAAAAACCTCAAGAAATAACATGGGCACAACAACGCCATACGAATTCGACGCCATCATCATCCAAAACGAGGATATGGATGCCGCCTATGTGGAAGTGCCTTTCGATATCAAAGCGCTCTTCGGGAAAGGACGCTTGGCGGTTCATGCCACCTTTGATGGGGTGCCATACGACGGGCAGATCGTCAAGATGGGAACGCCTTGCTTCATCATTGGTATAAGGAAGGACATCCGTAAACATATAGGCAAGATTTTTGGCGATATGGTGCATGTGACATTTTGCGAACGATAATAACACGACTATATGACCAACTTAGAAAAGTGTAACGCAGGAATAGAGTACTCATATGCCGACGAGGAACTGATAGCCTTAAAAACCGAGGCCATCAGGCAATGCGAGATCTTCAACGCCATCGACGGGCGCGACTATATGGCGCAGTACCGTCACCTGCAGCAGATGCTGGGCGCTGTGGGCGAGCGCGTGTGGATTGCCAAGACCTTCAACTGCGACCGTGGCAAGAACATCTTCATCGACGATGACTTCACCGGCAACCACAACCTCACCATTCTCGACATCCGCGAGGTCTATATCGGCAACCATGTGATGATTGGACCGAACACGCTGATTACCACCGTCGGGCATCCGCTATCTCCTAAAGGCCGCAGAGAGTATCACGCCTTGGCCAAGCCCGTGCGCATAGGCAACGACGTGTGGATTGGCGGCAACGTCACCATCCTGCCCGGCGTGACCATCGGCAACAACGTGGTGGTGGCGGCCGGAGCTGTGATCAACAAAGATGTTCCTGATAACACTTTAGTGGGCGGTGTGCCAGCAAGGGTTATTAAGATGATTGAGAATGATATTTGAATTTGAATAACAAACAACACCTACCATGCAATTATAGTCTCAAATTCGATAAATTCAAATAATCAGCGAAATAGAAATTCTAAAATTCTGAAATTCTTGATGATTAAAAATCTCTTATTGATATTGGCCTTGACCTGTTCGTTCAACCTCTTCGGGCAATCCATCGACACGATAGCGATACGCTCGACCATCGAGAGGCAAATAGCGACCTACCCTGAATCCACTTTGCAGGACATCTACAAGAGTTTCTACCAAGAGCATTTCGGTCCGGGCCATATCATCAGCGACACGGCCTCTGCGCGACGCTATCTGATGCGCGAACTTTCGGAAATGGGCAAAACCGCATCGCCTTACTTTGAGCCTACGGGCAGCCAAGGCGATTACATTCGCGTCTATCTCTCCTCCGTCGCCGATAGCTTGATTACTGCCGAGCAGCTTTTGGATGCCTTAGTCAGAAGTGCCAATTCAAGGCAAGAGCCTGCAGTCAGTTGGATGGAGAAATGGCAAGCCATCGTCAGCATCATCCAAGTGAATAAGATTGAATTAGAAGGCTTTGAGACCGACCTTCCCCTACTGACCAAAGCCGCCCAAAACAACCAAGCCGTGCACCATAGCCGTCGCTACAACGAGGCGTATCACCCGCACTACCGCATCGTTGAGCGCAGCATCTTTGAAATAGAACTTAAACCTTCTTTAAAGTAGCATCAAATCCAATTATCAATTATCAATTATCAACTATCAATTATCAACTATCAATTATCAACTATCAATTATCAATTATCAATTTATTATGAAACAACCCATTAAAGTAACCGAAGCCATTTTCCCGATGCCCGTTTTGCTCGTGGCTACCTACAATGAAGACGGCACCATCGATGTGATGAACGCCGCTTGGGGCACCATGCTCGACCGCAATCGTGTAGCCCTCAACCTGACCGAGACACACAAGACCGTGGAGAACATCAAGCAACGCAAAGGCTTTGTCGTCCATATCGCCGATGCAGCCCATGTGGTGGAGGCCGACTATTTCGGCGTCGTGTCCGGAAAGACTGAGAAGGACAAATTCGCCAAGAGTGGTCTCACCGCGACCAAATCCTCATTGGTGGACGCTCCCATCATCAACGAGCTGCCCATCGCCATGGAGTGTGAGTTTATCGAATACCAAAGCGACGACACAGGCCTTGGCGTCATCGGCAAGGTGCTGCAGACCTCCGTCGAGGCCGACAAGATGAAGGACGGCAAAGTGGACGTGGAAGCCCTGCAAGCCATCACTTTCGACCCCTACACACACGGCTATTACCAAGTCTCGAAACGCGTCGGCGAGGCCTTCAAGGACGGATTGAAACTGAAATAATCATCAGTCAGCAACCAAGTCAAGCAACACCATGCGTAAAATCCTGATTGTTTTAGCCTCTATGACCCTCTCAGCATTGCCAACCCTAGCACAAATCGACCTTCACAGCCACACCATCACTAAGGGCTACCTCGATTACATCAAGGCCAATGGTGCCGAGATGGACGAAGGTTTCCCCATTCCCGCTTGGGACGTGGAGCAACATATCGCCTTTATGGACAAGGCTGGCATTCAGACCGTTGTGCTGACAATGCCCGCGCCACAGCCTTGGTTTGGCGATGCGGAGGCTTCGGCAGCGGTTTGCCGTAGCTACAATGAAGAGTGCGCCGCACTGAAGGCACGCTATCCTGGACGTTTCATGTTTTGTGCCGCCTTGCCCCTACCCGATGTGCCACACGCATTGGAAGAGGCTCGCTATGCCTTGGAGGTCTTGGGAGCCGATGGCATCAAATTAGCCACCAACAGTTACGGACAATACCTCGGTGACCCTGCCTTGGACACGCTGATGGCCTATCTCGACCAACAGAACGCCGTCGTCATCCTGCATCCACACAAACCCTCGGCGGTCAACGCGCAGCTGATTGCCGATGTGCCATTGGCCAGTTATGAATACTTGGCCGAGACCACGCGCACAGTACTCAACATGGTAGCATACGATGTGTTGGTACGCTATCCACATCTGAGAGTCGTTGTGCCGCATTGCGGCTCGTTCTTGCCTAACGCTTTGCCCCGTTTCCGCTCCCTCCTGCCCGTAATGGTGAAACAAGGCATGATGCAACCTGTGGATGTCGATGCTAACCTGTCACGGCTCTATTACGACCTTGCCGGCGCACCCACCGATGAAGTCCTCGATGCCCTACTGACCATCACCACACCCGACCACATTCTCTACGGCAGCGACTATCCGTATGTGGCCGAGCCAGTACTTATCAGTGGAAAGCAAGCTTTGGAAAGCCGTCTCGCCTCGCATGGGTTGAATCCCAAAGATGTCTTCACCGACAACGCCCGACGTTTATTTGGGGAGAACCTGCCATTGCGACAATATGGAGAAAAGATCGTCCGCCTCGCCGAAATCGAAGTGGTGCCCGAGCATTTGGAGGAATACATGGCTTTCGCCAAGGAAGTCGGCGAGACTTCTGTGAAGGTGGAGTCTGGCGTGCTGACCCTCTTCTCGATGCAAACCAAGGAAGACCCCTGCAAGATCTACATCCTGGAAATCTACGCCGACCAAGAGGCTTACCAAAGTCACATCCAGACCGCCCATTTCAAGAAATACAAGGAAGGCACGGCCAAGATGGTGAGATCGCTGAAACTGATTGATGTCAACCCTTTGGCGGGGATGATAAATACAGGTCATTCATAACCAATCCGGCGAGTGTGAAGCCGAAGATGGCCGTGATATGGACCGAGGTGCCATTGATTTGGGCCTTCGAGGAGCACCATTCGTGATTGACGAGGTCAGGATTGCCAGCGGCGATGATGGCCTTGGGACACATGCAGGCATTGGTGCCACAGGTGCTTTCAGTGCCTTTGTTGGGTAGCACCTCGGGCGAGAACACACAGAGGAACTTTTTCTTCGGAAAAGTTTTCGCTTTTCTGAGTCGCTTGCGGATCATGCTGGCCAACGGGCAACCATTCACCTCCCAAAACTCGGCCACCTGTATCTTGGTCGGATCCATTTTGAGTGCGGCACCCATGGCAGAGAACAGCTTTCCCGGACATTCAGTGGCGTGCAAAATGAGGTGTATCTTGTCCTTGAGACTGTCGATGGCATCGATGATATAGTCGTATGTCTCAAGTTGGAACATCTCAGCATTCTCGGCGGAATAAATCTCTTGCATCGCATTGATCTCAGCCTGTGGATTGATCTCCAAAAGACGTTCCTTCAGCACCTCCACCTTGACCATTCCAACCGTCTTGGTGGTGGCTTGCAACTGCCGGTTAACGTTGGTGATACACACGCGGTCGCTGTCCACAATGGTGAGGTGACTGATGCCGCTTCGCACCAGACTCTCGGCACACCAACTGCCCACGCCCCCCACGCCAAAGATGATGACGCGCTTGCTCATGACACGCTCCATCGTCTCCTCGCCTAAAAGAAGGTTCAAACGGTTGAATATGGGGTTTTGTGCACTCATAGAATGGTTTTAAGGCGGCAAAGATAGTGGTTTTAGGCGAATTATCTCTTTTTGTGAAATGATTTGATGAGAATGAGTCATTTTCACCCCTTAGGTTGCAGACTCCGTCGATATTCGCTGGGTGACTGGCCGAGATGTTTGGTGCAGTAGCGGCTGAAATAGCTCAAAGAGGTGAAGTTCATGCGGTCGGCGATTTGGGTGAGCGACAGGCGTTCGTCATCCAAAAAGCCTTTCAGGATGGGCACAGTGGCACGGTTGATGTAACTGCTGACACTGTGGCCTGTCACGCGTTTGACCGTGGCGGAGAGGTACTTCGGCGAAACATTCAGCCGCTCGGCATAGTAGCTCACCTCGCGCTCGGTGCGACTGATGCCGGTGGCGAGCAGGTCGGTCAGCTGACGGACGATGTAGGCGGTGCGGTCGCTATGGGTGTCGGTGGCATCACGTTGTGCGTGAGGCTCAAAGATATCATACATCATCGTCAGGCAAAGACTCCCCATCAGTTCGTTGTAGAACAGCAGGTGACGGTCGTTGAGGCGATCACGGAGACGGTGAAAATCGTCAAGAAGAATAGCAGCCTGCTCATTGGTGAGTTTGATGATGGGGTCTTGGTTAAGCGAGATGCTCCCTCCAATGCTGTAGTTATTCGATGGCAACTGGTTTTGCAGAAACTTATAATCGGCAGCAAACCACTCCACCTTCATATCGGGATGGGCGGCAAGGTTCTTTGCGCGACTCGGATTGGGCATCACCACCAAATCGTTTTGTGCCAAATGATAGCAATGTTCGTTGAACACAAAACTACCTTCTCCTTCTGTACACAGCAGGTGCATACAGGTGTGGTTCAATTTTGGGTCATTCATTCCGAAGAAATCCGTAGCGTACTGAAAATCAATCTTCATGGCACAAAATTACAAATTATTCCTCTCGTCAGCGCAAAAAATGGTGAAATTTGTGAAAATAGTGGTGCTTTTTGTAAAACTTGTTTGTCGGGAAGTCGCTGTATTTTTGCATCTAATTAAAGATGAAAACAATCAAACAATGAAAATCAAAAACATCATCACCGCAGCACTCCTCATAGCCACTGGCTGCAACGGACAAGACGTAAAGACGCACGGCCGTGCGTCTCAAGCCAACAACTTAAAATCACAGAATATGAGCAAATCCATCGTCATTTTCTTCTCCCATGCGGGCGACAACTACAGCGTGGGCAACATCGAGGTCGGCAACACCAAGATCGTGGCCGACTACATCACCGAAATCAAAGGTGCCGACCAGTTTGAGATCGTCACCCACAAGTACGACGGCATGGCCTATATGCCCCTCATCGAATTGGCCAAGGAAGAAGCCAACAAGGGCGAACTGCCGCCTTACGAAGGCACTGCTCCCGACCTCAGCCAGTACGGCACCGTCTTCATCGGCGGCCCTGTGTGGTGGGGCACCTATCCGCAGGTGATGTTCACCCTCTTCAAGGACATCAACCTCGACGGCAAAACCGTCATTCCTTTCACCACCCATGAAGGCAGCGGCCTCGCCTCCTGCGCCAGCGATGTGAAAAAAGCTTTCCCGAAGGCCAAGGTCACGGGCGAGTTCAGCATCTATGGGCACGAAGTCCGCACGGGCAAGTCAAAGGTCGAGAAATGGTTGAAGGGACTGAAATAAGGTTCATCTCAATTTCAGGAAGAATCCGCAATTCAGGTGATGGCTTGGGTTGCGGATTTTTGTACTTTTGTAGCCGAAAAGATGTTTTATAAAAACTGTAACTTTTTTGAATCAATTCCGTATTAATAGTATTGAAAAACAAAACCTCTATCAATATGAAAAAAGCAAACGCAATCGCCATTCTGGTATCATGCATCATGGCAGCAGGCTGCGCACAGAAGACAGTAGAAACGCCTCAACCCGAGAGAGAAGTTGTTCCAGCTATTGAGTTGAGCAACATGGACACCACCATCAATCCAGCGGACGACTTCTATCGCTATTGCAACAACAACTGGCTGAAAAACAACCCGATTCCTGAAGAGAATCCTTACTACGATGCCTTCGCGGAAGTTAGTGACCGCACCAAGCTGCAAATCAAAGAGATTATTGACGAAGCGATTCATAATAGCAAAGCCGAACAAGGCAGCATTGCCCAGAAGATTCGCGACTTCTACAATGCGGGCATGGACTCGGTGGCCATCAACGAGCGCGGCTACAGCGAGTTGCTTCCCTATTTCGAGAAGATTGACCAATTAAGTGACAAGTCGCAACTTGCAGAGATCATAGGCCAACTCCATGATAAGGGATATAAACCCTTCTTCACGACTGGTTGCATCGTCGATTGGAAGAATGCCGACAGGTACATTATGGTGGCCTTCCAAGACGGCCTCAGCCTCCCTGTCCGCGATTTGTATCTCGAAAAAGAGACACAGGTGATATGTGACTATTATGTTGAGCATATCGCCAACATGTTCCGACTTACCGGCACCGATTCAATCCTTGCAACGCAGAAAGCCAAAAATGTTCTTGCCATGGAGACAGAGCTAGCCAAAATCTCCATGCCCATGGAGGAAATGCTTGATCCTCAAAACCTCTATCATTTCAAGAGCCTTGTGGATTTTCAAGCCTCTATTCCCAACTTCAACTGGGACAATTACTTCGCCGCCATAGGGGCACCGGCCTTCGACAGCCTCAATGTGGCCTCACCCGACTTCTTCATCGCTCTGGACAATACCATCCAAAGCGCTGACCTCGGCACCATCAAGGACTACCTGCGCTGGAAGGTCATCACCAACAGCGCCCCCTTGCTCAGCGACGACCTTGTCACCGAAGATTTCAACTTCTTCAACGGATTCCTTTATGGCCAAGAGGCGCAAAAGCCCCGTTGGATGCGTGTGCTCAACAAGACATCCAATTATTTGGAAATGGCTATCGGCCAACTCTATGTGGAGAAATTTTGCTCCGCCGAAGCCAAGGAACGTGCACAGGACCTTGTCGAAAACTTGCGCTTGGCTCTTGGCGAGCGTATCAAACGCCTCGACTGGATGAGCGAGGAGACTAAAGCCAAAGCCCTCCATAAGCTTGAATGCATCAACATGAAGATTGGCTATCCCGACAAATGGTTGGACTATGGCAAGCTTGAAGTCACGCCTGAATCCTATTTCCAAAACGTGCGCCGCGCCATCCGCTTCGAGAATGCGAGAGACATGGCCAAGATAGGCAAGTTTGTTGACATGGACGAATGGGATTTGTCTCCCCAAACTGTCAACGGCAATTACAGACCCGACAAGAACCAAATCACGCTCACAGCAGCTGTCCTTCAACCTCCTTTCTTCAATATGGATGCCGACGATGCTGTCAACTACGGAGCTATCGGACAGGCCATCGCCCATGAAATGACCCACGGGTTTGACAACGCAGGACGTATGTACGACGAGAAAGGCAACCTCAACAACTGGTGGACAGAGGAAGACGATGCCAGGTTTGCCGAACGCACGAAACAATTCGTGAAACTGTTTGACGAGTTTGAACTCCATGGCCATCACATCAACGGAGTGCTTACACTTGATGAGAACATTGCCGATCTTGGAGGCCTCAATGTTGCTTGGGATGCTTACCAGATGACCGACGAGGCCAAAGCGGGGAAGCGCATTGACGGCTTCTCGCCTGCCCAGCGTTTCTTTATCAGCTACGCTACTGTATGGCGCTGCAATATCCGTGACGAGGCCCTTGAACTCCAGATGAAGGAAGACCTGCACTCGCCGCACGAAGCCCGTGCCAACCGTGCCCTTGGATCGATGCCGCATTTCTATGAGGCCTTCGACATCCCTGAAGGAAGCAAAATGTATATTGCTCCTGAAGAAAGAGCTGCCATTTGGTAGAGAAGAGAAAAACAAGCTATTTTTTTTCCATCAAGCCGTGGCTATTGAGCTGCGGCTTTTTTAATGGTGATGCCCCTCGCAATGATGGTGGCAGCTAGGGTCACCATAAACGATGGTGCCGTCGAGGAACATGGCCAGCACCTGCTCCACGGGAAGTTCGGGAGCGCCAGCATGGAGGCGGATGCCTAACTGGTTCAGCATGTTAACGGCACCTTGGCCCAATCCGCCACAAAGCACATCGGAGCAGCCTTGTTCGGCCAAAAACTTCGGCATAGCACCATGCTCATGTTCAGGTGCTTGCAACACCTTTGAATCGACGATCTTTCCGTCTTCGACATTGAAAATGGTGACTTGTGGAGCCTTTCCGAAGTGCTGCCACAGTGTGCCCTCGTTGGAGGGGATGGCTATTCTTTGAATCATGATGATCGGTTTTGGAATTTGTGCAAAAATAGTACTTTTGCAGCAAATACGATTCAAAATGAAGATCAAAACCTTTCTTACAGCGCTATTCACACTGATGGCATTTGGTGCCAGCTATGCAGTATCCTTCGATGGCTGCTAGATAGAACGACTACAACTGTTCTTCCAAAAACTCCGCCGCGTCGGCCACACAGTCAGTGCATTGACGGAGGACAACACCTGTACCCATCCCCTTGAGCATCTTGCATTGGGTGGCACCGTTGCGTTGCTGGAACTGGGTCATGATTTGCCTCATGGCTTTTCTCGCCTTTGCCTTGTCCTTGGTGGCCATTCCCAAGATAATGCCTGCCCCGACGAGTGCGCCACAGGTGCCTTCCATGTTGCCCATGCCCGAGCCAAAGGCGTTCCCCAAGTTACGGCCAGTTTCTTCATCGATTCCGATTAAGTCAGCGTAGGTGCAAATGATGGCTTGGGCGCAGTTGTGTGTGCCGTTCTCCAGCTTCTCTGAGGCTATGTGTTTTCTGGTTTCCATGTTGTATCCTTTGTTTTTGCAAAAATAATATTAATTTGTACTTTTACGGCAAATTCAATCCAAATGAAGAAGGTGTTTTTTATTGCGGCGATGGCTTTGATGACGGCTACGGGCTGCAACCAACAAAAACAAGAACAACAGAATATGGATAAGGAAAACAACGAGCTTACAGCCTTTGACGTGCAGACAACGTTTGAGAAAAACGGCTTCTCTTGGTTCACCGAAAACCTCCTCGTTTGTAGTGGCGACACCACGCAGAGCAACGCCATGACCATCGGCTGGGGCGGCATCGGCAACTACCTTGGCCACAACCGTCCGGCAGTGACCGTTTACGTGGCACCAGGTCGTTACACTTGGGAGTTTATGGAGAAGTATCCGCGCTTCACCATCATGCAGTTCGACAACCCGGAAGTGTGGCAATATATGGGCAGCAACAGCGGTCGCGACGGCGACAAAGCTGCCGCCCTCGGCCTCCATGTAGCCTATACCGAGCATGGCACGCCATATTACAAGGAAGCCAACTTGGTCATCGAATGTGAGACCATGTCGGTTTGGCACCAAACGGAACAGGATTTCCGCAACGACACGCCCAAGAAATGGTACGAAGGCTTCGATGCTGGCATCCACACCGTCTATGTCGGCGAGGTCATCGGTGCTTGGAGAAGACAATGAAAGAATCCGCAATTCAAGCAAAGCCTTGGGTTGCGGATTTTTTGTACCTTTGTGGCAAAACAACTGCAATGAAGAAAGAGATTGATCCTAAAGAATCACCGCGCGGACGGGCATTTGAGCTGTGGAAAACGGCAGGCATGCCGAAAGTGACGATAGTCAAAACCTTTGATGTCGGCAGGCTGGTCAGGGTTGCCAAACGAAACGGGATGAAGACGAACATGCTGATGTGCTGGTGTATCGGTCAAGCGGCCAGCGGCATTCAGGAGTTCTATACACTGCCTGCCGGAGGACGCTTTTGGCTGTACGACCGTCTGGCAGTGATGACTGTCGTGAAGACCATGAACGGAGAAGCCCACCTTTGTGACATCCCGTTTTCAGCGGATCTTCGCCAATTCAACGAAGACTATTTGCGCCTGACGCGCCAAGTCAACGAAACAAACGAAGACCACCTTCTTGGTGACGACTATATGGCGATCGACACCTCTGCCTTGGCAGAATGCGAGATTGACGGTGTGGTGAGTGTCTATTCCGAGCTATTCACCAATCCCTTCTTGGCTTGGGGCAAATACCATCAAGGGCTGTTCAAAACGACCTTGCCCATCTCGTTCCAGTTTCATCATGCCCAGATGGACGGCTTCGAAGCCGCCCGTTTCCTCAACGGCCTTCAGGAGGTGATTGACAGGCTTTCTTGAGTGAGAGGATTACTGCTATTGTATTGATGAAAGGCTCGATGGGTCCATTACATGTCTAAACTATTCTCCTTGAGGAGAAAATCGAATAGCCAAATAGTGAGTATCCCATTTTCGTTTCGGCGAGGCATGATGTGATTTTTGACAACAATAACCTTCTAGAGAAAAGATGCGTTTATAGTGAGGAAAACTCTATAAAATAAAAAGAGTGGTATGAATTATTCCTTTTTCCCTCCTTGGAGACCATCATTCTGGTTTGTTTTTGACAACCCCGTTTCAATACTGCTGCTACATTTACAATCAGTCAATAGTACCTTCGTATTATCAAGGTCTATGTATTCTGCTTTTAAATCATTGAATCGAGCCACGTTACTACCTTTTTTATGAACATTAAACACCCAAAATACAGATAAGCAAGCATTAGTTGCTTTTGTGTATTGAACAAACTTGCTCTTGTATGCTTTGCGTTGTTCTTTGTTTCGAATCTCTTTGTTATGAAGCAACTTAAGTTCAACCATAATCGGATTACAGAAACCATATCTAATAAGAAAGTCCGTACGCTTGTTATCTTGAAGAGCCACTTCCCTATCTATTCTAACCGTTTCCAATCCCAGCTGGCAACACTTGTTTAGAATGGTATTCTTCAACTCTCTTTGGATGAAGTCTTCGCTCAAAGCTTCTTGACGAACTAATGCGTATATACCTTGATCCTGTATCTCTTTTTGAACCTCATCATGAATAAGTGTAAAATACCGTCTCAAGTCACCATCATTCCGAATTTCCAAATATGACTCCTCAATACATTTGTTGTACTTTTTAATAGACTTCTCAATTGGAATCTTATCATTTCGCAAATACATCATTTCGGCATTGTTCATGATGCTGTTTGCGAGATAACTTACATTTATAGTGTTAAATTGCTCTACCTTCTTTCTTAGTTCAGATATAGAATAGATGTCATTTGTCACTGCAAAGAATTGGTATATCTGATTAAGAAGATAACTTGAATATTCTTGTGTATCAGATGTTACGCATAATGTTAGAGCAAAATCAAATAATTCGAACATTTGTTTATCTAACTTTTCGTTTCCTTTTATGTTCATAAAACATCTGAACATATGCGGATTGGAACTGGTCATTTCTGATTCTTCTTTAGAGATGAAGCGAACATGGCCGGTGTTGTCATAAGGTGACTTCACCACGTGGCTCTTGAAATAATCAATCCGCCATGAAATTGCTTTTTCGTCCTGGAATTTTTCAATCATTATAGCGTTACACTGCACTTTTATGCTTTCAATTCTGTCATCTTCTAATGCATTGAATAAACTTCGATATTTCTCGGCATCCCAGTTCTGGTATCCTTTTGAAATTAAGTCCAAAGCCTTTGATGCTGCTAACCAATAATTACTAAGATTTTGTTTTGTTATGTGGTCGTTAATATATTCTTCCAATTTATATGATAATGCGTCAATTCCGAAATCAGTAATACAAGCAAATATACTGTCTGAACTAATACTCATTAGGTCATCCTTTCTTGATTGCCACCAATCAACAAGTTCGTTTTTTTCCTCTTCACTAATATTCCCAATCACAGATTTATAGATGTCTCTTATTTCACTAGCGTCAAAATTTATGGTACAGCAAATGAATGGCAAGGTTTTAGCTAAAACAATTCTATGTTTCTCCAATAGGTTTTGCATACCTAAATGGTGCAATGCCCTTACAAAATATGGTATTGCAACCAGGGGTGATGACAAACTAAAAGAATTCTCTCCCGTCTTTTCCAAGATCATTTTGTCCAAGTCAATCTCATCAAAAAACTTTTCTATAACATCCACAAGAGGACGAGGATCTTGTTGCTGAATAAGATCTAGGTTTTTAGACAGTTTAAATGCTGTTTGATATTTTGTGTTTGTTGACACGTCGAGGTTTGAAAGACTCTCGTATGCCTTTATAAATTGCGGATTTATGTGCTCCGTTTTTTCTTCTTCTGAATTCTTGTCCCATCTTTCAAATGTTTCGACATAACGAGTTAAATAAATAGACACAGAGCTTCTCTTGACTTCATCATTCCGTATTTTGTAAACAAGAGAAGCGAGGATCTGACTCACCAACCATTTTTTCGTCGTTGTTTTATTCAATAATGTATCTAAAGCGGATAACAATTCTACATCAACGAGTTCAGCAGCAAAGCGACTGAAAAGATTCTCCAAAACCCATTCATTGTTATTAAAACAACTAACAAACACATTCCCGGTCTTTTCTTCGAGCAACATTTGTTTGACACTAGCATCAATTCCGTCATGGGTGGTGTATGAATGATTAACTATATAGCCCGCAATAACTTTTGCTATAAGCATTCTGCTTTCATCGCCTTCATTCCAAACAATATCGAATTGTTTCTTTAGATGCAATTCATAAAATACAAGTAATGCCCCTTGTGGATCAAAGAACTCCTGAATTCTATTGTTCTCTATAATGCTGTTATATGCATATGTAATTGTAGGAATAACTTCAATGGATAAAACTGCATTGATTGCGTAAGGATTGCGTGCATAGCATCCATCCAACCAGCAATTTACCACATTCTTATCTATAAGCCTTCTACGGCCAGTTACATCATAATATCTACTTTTTACTTCTTCCGAAAAACAACTGTAGCTTTTCGAAAGTTGAATAAGATTATCTTGGTCCTTAAGGGCGTCCAATAGATTTAAGGCTGCTATCTTTTTTTCATCATTTTCATCTTGGATGAGAACATTTGCGGCATTCGTCCAATACTTTGATACTTCGGTGTCAAGCAGGTCTTCTTCATTAATTCCTTCAAGTATGGCATAGATGTTTGCCAATTGTATCTTGTTTAGCTGCTCGAAAGGTGGCATTAACATGTTTTTACACTTTGAGGTATAGCAATACTGCATCAGTTTGGCGGTTTGGCTTTTCCACCCAATGTATGCTGGCATGCGTAGATAATGCTCAAGTAATACAGAGAAGAGCTCTTCTTTTTGGTGAAGCGTGCAAACTGAAGGATCGACATATCTCAAAAGTGATTCGAATGAATCATTCTCAAGACTTGACTCGTATGAAACGATGAGTTTGATCACATTGATAAAAGTATGAATCTCATCTTTTGTATATGATATGTGAGGAATAACATCATACCAGTTGGGATATATGTGCTTTATGTCTTTTTGTACGGCGACATCGTAGAGTACACTTTCTATGTTATCTTGTCGGCACAATTCTTTAGCTGCAAGATATTCCTGCAGCTCGGTGTTTTCAAACTGTAATATTCCGTTTGTGTCTTTCAGTATGCGACTCTCAAAATAAAGCAGATCAAAGTTTACCACAAGCATCTGCGCCATGTTTCCCTTTATTTCATCAAGAATCGTATAAAGCTCATCTTTTGAGATTTGGTCTTTGCGACTTATCTCCATAATGAAGGCAATTTTCTCTAAAACTCTTTGTATTAGGATTCTAATGCTTTCTTTATTAATAATGTCTTGGCGTATGTTTATGGCTGTTTGTATTGAGTTGCTGATAATAAACTCAAATAGTTCGCCAATATTTGAGCAAACACCTTTTTGATTTTTATATTCTAGCAGAAATGTTAAATACCTCGGAATTGTCAAGAGCTCTCTTATTTTTGTGCTTTTTGCAACATTGGCCCCCATTGTTTCAGAACACTCATCAACAATTTTCATTACCTCTTTGTCGCTTAATCTACACAATTCTATGAAAATTAACCCTTTGCAAGAAGCAAAATGCTTTGCGTAAGATACTACATAGTGTTTCCTGCAAGTGAACAAAACTTTGACATTGGGATTGTCTTCTTTATATTGCTTGATTAATAGCAACGTACTACAGAACAAATTTCCCTCAACCTCATCCAAAGCATCTATAAAACAATATTCAATATCTCTTGGGATTGGTTCATGACTGATCTTTGAAGCAGTACAATGGTGCAACCTTGTAGAGATTTTGTTTTTTATCTCATTTATGAGTCTGGTTTTCCCAATGCCTGGCTCGCCTACAACACAAACGAAGTTATCTTGAAGCAATTCATCTATTGACAGATGATTTCTTATGTCAAATAACGAACGGTCCCTGTTGTTCTCCAACAAGTCATCAACGTTTTGATATTTTATTATTTGTGGTATGATATAGTTTATCATCTTTACCTATAATGTACCTAATTAATTGAGACTGCAAACATATTGAATTAGCGTGAAACATAAAACAGCTTTGTGAGTAGGATTAGTTATTTGTTATTTTCGTATTTGCACTCCGGGCTTTCGTTGCCGATGCTCTCAATTTCGAGGTACATTATAGTTGCTCAATCACCCCAATCTCTTCATCCGTGAGATTATAGAGTTTGTATACCAATTTGTCTATTTCTTGTTCAAGTACCAATGTGTTGGCATTCGGATTCGAGCGTTTCTTTTCCAAAATTCGATCAACTAACTCGATGATGGGTTGTTGTTGTTCCATAGAAGCCTTGAAAATTGGAAGTTGCTTCGCTTGAGCAATTCGAATTTTCGGGAATAGTTCCGTATCTCCTTTGAACAATGTAGAATAATACCATTGCATCAAAGACGAATTCAGTAGAGCAAGAACATATTTTGTGTTTAGGTTGTTATCTGTAATTAGTATCGAATAGAGGCTTCGATTAGAGTAAATAGTTTCATTACCAAGATAAACTGCCATCAAAAAACTACCAGTTTCTCGTAAAAGTATTCTTTCTGTACTGAAGTATTTGTAATCTTTTGAAAAAGCGTTTAAAACAGATTGGGTTATGTATGATAACCGTATATAGTGATATTTTGCGACATCGGAACCTGTTAAAAACTTGTATTCTCCATATGAATTAACCATATTCCGTCCAATTTCAAAACCTCTCATTATTGTTGAGATGGAGGACAGAGGAACCGTTCCGCGTTTTATCTTATCCGTCAGGTTTCCGTCTGCATACAATTCTTCAAATTTCCAGATACTTTTTGCTTTCTTTGCAATAAAGGTCGCAGTCGGTATTCCTGCATTTTTGAAAACATCATCACCTTCTATACGGAAAGCAATTAAAGTCACATTGTTTTGAAGGAAAGTCCGTAGAGATGTGTATTTTAATCCTTTCACATAAAGAGAGGATGTGATAAAAGAGAGAATTCCATTATTATTCAAAAGTTTTATAGCTCGCTCAAAGAAATAAGCGTACAAGTCATAGCTCGATTCTGTTTCATAATTACTATATGTTCCGTTTGCCTCCACCACTACATACGGCGGATTCCCAATAACAATATCAAATCCGCCCTTGTCGAAGATGTCCTTAAACCAAGTGTGCCAAAGGAAGAAGTCTTGGTTGGCGGAAGGGTCGAGTTGCTCCAACTTGACGAGGAAGGTCGAGGTGCCGCCAACGCTTTCGCGGATGAGGGTCTTCACCTCGGCGTTGATGGCACTTCGCATGGTGGCTTTCTTCTGGTGGTCGGTGACGGAGAAGTACTCGCGCAACAGCCGTTGCAGGTTTTTTTGGCTCAGGTCGCTGTCGAGGCCAATCACCAGTTGCGTGGAGGTGGACGGACGACCCACGGTCTTGCCCGCGATGCGGCTGAGGTCGAAGCCGCCATAACTCTCAATCAGGCTGTTGCCTTGCATAAACTTGTAGTCGAAGTTGGGTAGAGGCTCCGCCTTTTCGCTATCCACAACGATGCTCAACCAGAAGCGCAAACGGGCAATGTCGATGGCACCGCGCTCGATGTCCACGCCATAGATGTTGTTTTCGATAATCTCCTTTTTCAGTTGCAGGCGCGACATCTGCGTACCCAAGGCTTCGCGGCAACGCCACAACTCATTCAGCAAGCCCATAGGGAATGCACCTGAACCAATGGCCGGGTCGCATATCTTTACCTCACGTAAGGCACTTTCAAGGTTGTCGCGGTAAGGCTCCAACTCAGGCTGCATCTCATGGCTTTCCACAAAGGCACGAACAACGCCATCGGCAACATCGGGTAGCTTGGATGCGAGATGGGCTATCAGCGACTCCTTGCACATATAGCGCACAATTTCCTTGGGCGTGTAGAAGGCACCTTTGGCCTTGTTGTCTTCCAAAAGGCTCTCGAAAATCTTGCCCAACATCTCGGGATCAACACCAATCTCGGCATCGTCGGGGTCGTTCTCGTCGACGGTGAAGTTGTAGGAAGCCAAGAAAGCGAAGAGATTGCTGAAGATGGATTCGGGCAGAACAATCCTCAGGTTGTCAACGTCATCACGTTCAAACAGACCTCCGTTAAGATAAGGAATGTTCGCCCATTTTACCACCAAACTTTGTTGCCAGCCATTCCTGCTGAAAACCTGCTCGCGTTTGGCGGGTTCGGTGTTGAGAATGCCAAAGAAAAGCGGTTCAAGTACGCTTTCCAAATAATCGCTTCTGCGGTTGCTTTGGCTGAAAGTGTTGAGCATGAAGTTGGTATCGCCACAAAGCCAGCCTTTCTTTTGCAGGAAATGCAGAAAGACGATACGTCCCATCAGTTTCTTCACATAATCATGATACACGGCACCCGTCTTTCCTTGTCGGGCTAATTCAGCCACAATGCGGTCGTAGTGGATGTGATACTCGTCAAAGAATTCGTCACTGAGCGCATCGACGGAGAAAGCTTCGCGCAAGTCGTTTAAGACAAACCTTCCTCTTTTGGCGTATATGGTATCAAGTCGCTCCAAGGGTGTCTTATACTGTCCCTGCTCGTCGCCTAAGATGTACGAGAACCGTTTCGCGTTGGTGACACCTTCTTTCATGTCGCAGATGTACGACAAACGCCAGTGGTTTTCGTCGGCAAAAACGGCAATGGCGGCATCAACATCATATTTCAGATAAGGAGCAATCATCTTGCGCAACCCAACACGCTTGCGGCGCACATCGCTGCCTTGGGCAACACGGGTGTAGAAAAAGCCGAGTTCACGACCATCGGCATCGGTTTGGCGACCTATGTAATAACTGCTGTCGCCATCTGCTGTGGTATCAAGCAATTCGGGACGGGTAGAAATATCGTTGCAACCGAAAACATTGTGGACTATTTCGTTACAGTAGGTTGGGTAATCGAACTTCGACTGGAAGATTTGTCGTATGATGGAGGTATTCATTTTAGGAGAGATTTGGCAAGATTAAACAACTTAATTAAAGAGGCACAGGACTTGAAGCCAAACCGTCTTTGCGGGCTTGACCCGCAATCTCCTGAATAGAAAGGTGTCGCCTTTGCGTTCAGGAGATGGCGGATGCTTCTCCGCCATGACGGTAAAGGCTTAAGGATAGTCATTCCCATGCTCAATTCAATATGTAAACTGTTTATAAAAATTTACTTATCAAAGTATGAATGTTTCACTTAAAATGATGTCGGCAGTGGTGAGTGCCACTTGTTTGGTGGCAGTCGGCGTTTCTGGCTGGCTGTAGCGTTTGTCCAACTCCTCAAGTTGTTCCAGGATTTTTATGGATGGCGAAGGCTCTTTCTTCTGTTTTTTTGAAATGCGGTTCAAGGCATCGGATAGTTGGTTGTAGGTACCGCGTTCCACAATCTGTTTCAAGCGATCAACGGTATGGCGACCATCATCATCGAACAAGGGGCGTATTTCTCGCAAGAAAGCGGCGGCTTTCTTGGCATCATTGTCTTTGCTACCGATTTTGAGCTTTTCTTCTTGAGCCTCGCTCTGCTGGTCGAGAGTGTATTGCGCCAAAGCTTTCTGTACCTGCTCATAGTGGAGTTGCAAGCCATCCCCAAAGGGTATGGCTTTTTCATCTGCTTCTGCATGGAAGAGGTCGGCGGCTTCGAGGAAAGAGAGTTCCCAGGTGGTTTTACCCACGAGGTAATAGGCTTTCTTTTGAGGCGAGGACAGGTATGATACGGTACATGGTAGCGTCTCTCCGAGACGCATTTCGACCGAGGCTTCAGTAGCCCCACTCTGCGTTCCTTGTGTGGGGTTATTGAGATTGAGTCTCTCCGAGACTCTCGCGCAACGGCTCTTTGGAGGCAACTGCTTGATTTTACGGTATAGTGCGGAATTGGTGTCGTGAAGTGCACGTACTTCGCTCAGCAGTTCCAGGCTGCGGTCGGTTTCGTCTCGGACATCGGCATTGAAGAGTTTGAACTCATGCACCATTTCATCATGTGAATAGATTCTGGTGTCCTCGCCAAGGGCGGAATGGAAGCTCTGCAATTTGATGAGGGAGTTTTTCTTCAGGCTGATGATGGCATCACCCGGGTCGGAAGGATAGAACATATAGTTGTGAATCGCGTTGGCGGTGGAGCCGATACGGTTCACACGGCCGATGCGTTGCATCAGACGCGTGGCGTTCCACGGGCTGTCATAGTTGACAATCACATTGGCCCGATGCAGGTTGACGCCCTCGGCCAACACATCGGAAGTGATGATGATGTTATAGTCGTTGCGCCATTCTTTCTTATACTTTGCGTCAAAGTTGGCTTTGATGGTGTCGCGCAGACGGTTGCGACTTTTGGCGCAAACGGCAAGAATGTCGCTGCGATGCAATCGTTGTTTCAACTCCTTTTCCAAATAATTGACGGTATCCACGCTTTCGCTGAACACCACGAGCTTGCCGCCAGGGTTCTTCTTCTTGTCGAACAATTCACCTTGCAACATGGTGATAAAGAGTTCCAGTTTGGGGTCGGATTTCACTTCCTCCCATCGCTTGCACAATTTGTCCAATACCTCGGCATCGTATTCCAACATGGGTAAGAAATCAGGCAGGAAGTCGGCGGCATGGAAGAGAATCTCTTTTTGGTCGAGTCCCTTGCCGATGGCCAGTTCAATGATTTCGTCCAGCTCTATGCCGTCAGCTTGCAGCTTTTTCACATTCAAGTCTGGCGCAATGATGACCTTGTCTTCATCGAACATCTTAATCATTCCTTTAGTGGCATCAAGTAGGGTGTGAAGCGATTTCTTGAAAGCATCGAAACTACTTTCCAAGCGTTTGACCATGTGTGTCTGATAGATGGAGGCCAACGAATCGGCCATGTGCTTTGCCATTTTCCCAGAAGTAACTTTGTAGGACGGGCAATACTCTATGGCACGATAACGGGCATAACGCAAACCGCTTCCGTCGAACATGTCCGGGTTTACCTCTTTCAGGTTAGCCGATGGCGTGTCCACTAACTTGATATAGGTGTCAATAAAGAGCTTAAGTACTTGAGGTGACATTTGATAGGTGCGGTCGGTGGGATCGAGCAACTGCGGGAAGTGTATCTCGTTGGCATAGCGAGGCTCATGCTGGATGTTGCTGCGGGTACGGCGCACCATCACCTTTTCCAGCACCTTGTGACGAAGTTCCTGATTGATGGCATCGATGCGGCTGGTAAGGAACTCAGCACTCAAGGTGCGACGTTGCGACATGAGGCTCTTGAATTCCTTAATCCAAGGGGCAAAGGTATCGGCAATGTTGGAGACACCATCAATCGTGCAACGGGCGGTGTCCTGGAACAACAGCAGTTGGTTCTTGATGTCCTCGGGCGTGTTGTTGAGTGGCGTGGCCGAAAGCAGTAGCACGCGCTTGTTGCCTTTGACATTGCCTTTGTTCAACCGTGCCGACTTGCAGATGCGTTGCAGCAGGTCGTAATTGCCTGTGCTGTCGTGACGGAAATTGTGCGCCTCATCAACGATGATGAGGTCGTAGTAACCAGGCTGGCTGTAGTTGTTGGTGCCCTCAATGACCTTATCCAAGCTACCGTTGCTGACAAACTGGCTATAGTTATTCTTGATGTCGAAATCGCGGAAAGTGTCTTCCCAGTTGCTTTGCACCGCTGGAGGGAAGATGACAAGAATACGGGTGTTGTTGCCGTTGGCGGCGATAAACCGCTGGGCAATCATGGCAGCCACCACGGTTTTGCCCAAACCCACCACATCGGCAATGAAACAGCCACCATGCTGCATCATGATATTATAGCCTTGCACTACTGCGTCACGTTGGTAAGTGAGGTTGTCGTAATTGTCGGGCAGATGAGGAATGAAATCGTCTTCGACCTGATCGCCGAAATGGTCGATGAGCATCCGCATGTAAAGTTCGTATGGCGTGGGCTGATGTTCTTCTGGTGTCAGATGGGTTTTGCCAACGATAGGATTCACATCGTCCATTGTCACTGGGATGGCATCTTTCCAAAGGCTTTGAAACTCTTCCTCGCAGTAATGCACATCGTCGTAGTCCTTCATGGCCACATTCAATTCGTAGCGTGGCGGTTCGGTGGTGCCGAGCCCCTGCGCGCTGAGGTTGCTGCTCCCCATGATGACCCAACCATCGCTATGTTCATTATGGTTTTTCGGCAAACAGAGATAGAACTTTGCATGAAGGTCTTTGGTGGGATGGATGCGCAACTGCAACCGATTGTTGGCAATGTCGGCGCAGAACTGGCGGATGCCTTCATCGACTTCTGACGAGTATTCGGAGTGGTAGACATCACGAAGGAAGTCCTCGCAATACTGTTCAAGGGTTGCTTCTTTGTTCTCGAAGAAAAACTTACCAGTGAGTTGCGATTGGCGGAAGAGATTGTCGATATTGATTCCAACGAGAATCCGTATCTCGGTGACATTTTCCAATTCCTTGCGCAGTTTGAAGTAGCCGCTGGAACGAAAATAGCCAACCACGGCATGAAAGATGTCGAAGTTGGCCATGGCAGAGGCGATGCCGTGGAATTTGTCCATCAGCCTTGTCTCGGTATTATTGAAGAACTTGGTACTCATTATGGCTTGGCGTTTTGAGCGCTTTGCCCTTCTGATGGGTCACAAAAAGAATCCGTGAGACTTTCTGTCTAAACGGAGGTTCGGCAAAACCTTACTACAAACAAGAAAGCTCACGGATATACCGTGAGCATTTCTGCTTTCTCGTGTAGTAAGTTGAAAATTTGCCGATTTCCGTTTACTTGAAAAGCAAAAACGCTTTATATCAATATGTTATATAATCAGTTATCTTCTGTGTTGGTATGTTATTTTTGGGTTGATGAGGGCAAAGATAGACAAACTTTGGAAAATGTTGAACAAAAAAGTTCAAAACCTTATAGACAATTGGCATTGAGCGGCTCGGGGTGACTGTTTTTGTGGAAAAAAGTATCAAAAAGATAACATTAAAATATAATCCCATTTTCACCTCACCATCCCCAAAATCACCTCTGACGCGATGGTCATTTCGGTGACGGCACAAAGGCCTGCACCGATGTCCTTCAGGCTGGCGCCCAACAAATAGACTTTGTCATCTATGATTAGGAAACGGTCGTGGTTGCGGTGAGGTAGCTGGATGAATGCTATTTCGGGATATTGGGTGTTATGCTTCTTCAGGTCGGTCAGAAATTGCTCAGTATAACGGGTATGGATGGTCGCCATCACCCCATCAGCCCGCTTTGTGAGCATGAAAAGCACTCTGTCGTCAACAAAGTTGTCAATTAGGACAATCCTTTTACGGGCGCTCCGAACGAGGTCGGAGATGTAGGTCCATGCATCCCAGACACAGCCAGTCGCAAAGACCTGTTCAGGAAGCAGCTTCGGAGATTGTTCTTCTATCTTGTCAAGAATCAAATCGATTTTTTCGTCTGTTTCGATTTGGTGTTTCTCCAAATGCGCTATTCGCATCAAAACAGCTGCGTTCTGAATCATAAACCTCCGCATGGCGACGAAGGCATTCATAATCTTGATGCTTGTTTCAATGGCTTTTTTGCTATGTAAAACAGTTGACAATTGCCCTATTCCCTGTTCGGTGAAAGCATATGGCAGAGTAGGTCGATACTTCAGTGAAGCAAGGTGGTTGCAATTTGCAACTACCTCATTCCGTTCTTCTACTGTCAAAACGAAACGAAAATTGCTTGGGAACCTATCTGAATTACGATTAGCCTGCTGATTTAAACGTTTAGTTGTTACACAATATAACTTTGCAACATCTTGATCAATAAGGACCTGTTCTCCTCTTATCGTGATGATAAGCTTTTCAATTTCAGTTTGGGTGATAACTGATTCCGTATTCTCAAGGTTATCGCATTTTGTGACAGCCTTTTCGAACCGGTCGCAATTTGCGACCACCTCTTGTGTTTTGTCTTTTGTTGTTTTCTTTGCCATACCTATTTCTTTTTACATCATAGTGCAAAGAAACAACATCCGTCAAGAAAAAGCCGTTGAACAAACGTTTGTAGTCGATAGTAGTCGTTTGTTGTCGTTTGTTGTCGGGTAGTTTGCTGTAAATGAATAATTAAAACAGACGGACAAAGTAGCGTATGACCAAATTGCAGATTTAACTATTATTCTTATTTTTGCACCGAGGCTGAAAGCTGACTGCTGAAAGCCAAAAATCGCATCAAAACAATCCTGTTCATGTTCTTAAACTACCAAATATCCAGTCCAGAGACGATGGAGCGAGCCATTTGCGAGTTGGGCATCGTCCCGTTTTTCACCAGTGCCATCCCGGGCTATTCCATCAAGGAACTCACACAGCCTGGGTTTTGGTTTGACGGCGAAGAGGACTCACTCGGGCCGTGGGACTGGAAGATCGACTGCCTCCAAAACGGCGGCATCGCATACGGAAAATTCCTCTGCGGAGGGAAAGCTGCCTTCGCGACGGTACCATTCTACCGCGAACTTATGAACGTCCGCCGCGCCACGACAACACCCGACAAGAACGGCGAACGCATCATGGAATACCTCGAAAAGCAAGGTAGCATCACCATCAAGGAGGTGCGCGCCTTGCTTGGCGTGAAAAAAGGCCAAGCCGATGCGGCCATAGGCAAGCTGATGCAGCAGTGTCGCGTCGTCACGGGAGCCATCGAGCGAGTGTATCGAGGTCCCGAACAGGTTTACAACGGCTGGCAGGTGTCATATTTCTGTACGCCCGAGTCGCTGTTCGAAGACTTCACCACGCTCCACACCGACCGTACCCTCGAGGAGTCGCTGGAGTTTTTAGTCAACCATATCACGAGGCTGACGGATGGAATGGCTTCTCGGAAGCAGGTTTTGAAGGTGCTGAAATAAAACAAGATATAATTCATTACAAATCAAAATATAAACGCTATGATCAACGATTTCATCTACGACATTCCCGTAAGGATTTACTTCGGGCGCGACCAACTGAAACACCTTGGCGCAGAACTCAAAAAATATGGCACACGCGTGCTGATGACCTACGGCGGCGGTTCCATCAAGAAGATGGGACTATACGACCGTGTGGTAAAAGAAATAAAAGAAGCCGGACTCGAACTGTTCGAGCTCTCAGGCATCGAGCCCAACCCGCGCATCGACTCTGTGCGTAAGGGTGTGCAACTCTGTAAAGAACACAACATCAATGTGCTGCTGGCCGTAGGCGGTGGCTCCACCATCGATGCCACCAAGATCATGGCCGCTGGCGCCTGTGTTGACCACGACCCATGGGACTTCCTCGACCTCAACAAACGCGCACCCATCGAGCGCGCCCTGCCCATCGTCAGCATCCTGACACTCGCAGCCACTGGTTCGGAGATGGACACGGCTGCCGTCATCAGCAACCCCGAGACCAACGACAAGATCGGTCGCTTGGACCCCGCCATGTTGCCCAAGGCATCCTTCCTCGACCCGAGCCTCACCTTCAGTGTCAGCCCCTATCAGACCGCTTGCGGTTCGGCCGACATCCTGTCGCACCTCTTCGAGGTCTATTTCAACATGGACCAGGACCTCTACATGCTCGACTGCTTCATGGAAGGCTTGATGAAAACCGTCATCCGCTTCGCCCCCATCGCCATGCGAGAGCCCGACAACTACGAAGCACGCGCCAACCTGATGTGGGCCTCCTCATGGGCCATCAACGGCTTCGTGAATGGCGGCAAACGCAAAGCCTGGAGTTGCCATCCAATGGAACACGAGTTGTCGGCCTTCTACGACATCACCCACGGCCTCGGCCTCGCCATCCTCACCCCGCGCTGGATGGAGTATTGCCTCAACGAAACCACCGTTTCAAAATATGTCCAGTTCGGCACCAACGTCTTCGGCATCGACCCGACCCTGCCTCCAATGGACATCGCCCATCAAGCCATTGACAAGTTGAGTGACTTCCTCTTCAACACCTTGCAGCTGAAGCGCACCTTCCCCGAGGTGGGCATTGACAGGACTCACTTCGCCGTCATGGCCAAGAAAGCCGTCGGTGGAGACACCTTGCCTGGCTTCAAGCCCTTGCAGCAAGCCGACGTGGAGAAAATCTTTGAGATGTGTATGAAATGAACTTAAAATCCTAATTCAACATGAAAAAACTATTCTTTCTCGGAGCAGTGGCACTGATGATGGCTACTGGCTGCAACAACCAGAACAACAAGACCACACAAGTGGCGACCGAACCTGAACCTGTGGTCGAGCAGACCAGTGGCATCTACGACATCACAGTCAAAGACATGGACGGAAGCGATGTGTCGCTAGCCAACTACAAAGGCAAGGTGCTGCTCATCGTCAATGTGGCCAGCAAATGCGGCCTGACCCCACAGTATGAAGGCCTTGAAGCCCTTTATCAGAAGTACAAGGACCAAGGTCTGGAGATTCTTGGCTTCCCTTGCAACCAATTCTTGGGACAAGAGCCTGGTACCAACGAAGAGATCCAGAGCTTCTGCTCGCTGAACTACAACGTCACTTTCCCACTGTTCGACAAGATTGATGTCAACGGCGAAGCGGAGAGCCCGCTCTACACCTACCTCAAGAAACAAGCGCCTTTCAAGGGCTATCCAGAGGGCACCGAGGAGTTTGCCGCACAACTCGACCAGATTCATCAAAAGACCGGCACGGGCTTCGACCAAGGTGACGCCATCCGCTGGAACTTCGGCAAGTTCCTGGTCTCCAAAGACGGCAAGACCATCCTTCGCTTCGAGCCTATGGTGACGCCCGACATGATGGAAGAAGCCATACAGGAGTTTTTGAAAGCTAACGAATAAAACTTGATTCACAATGAAAAGATTACTCGTTCTCGCCATCGTAGCGATGGCCGCCGTTTCCTGCGGTCCGAAAAAGGATACCCAAAAGGAAGAAGCACCCAAGACAGAAACCCCTAAAGTGCTGGTCCTCTACTACTCCCAAACGTCGAACACGAAAGCCGTAGCGACCGAAATCGCCACACGACTCGGTGCCGACATTGAGGAAATCGTTCCCATGAAACCCTACGATGAGGATTTCCAAGCCACCATCGAACGTTGCAAGCAAGATCGCGAACAAGGCATTACTCCAGAGATTCAGCCGTTGGCAGCCGACATCGCCAAATACGATGTGGTTTTCCTCGGTTATCCCGTGTGGTTCGGCACTTACGCGCCGCCCGTGATTACCTTCTTGAGTCAAGTGGACTTGAGCGGGAAGAAGGTCGTCCCGTTCTGCACCTTCGGCAGTGGCGGACTGGAGTCGAGCATGAAGGATTTGGCCGAGGCGCAGCCAAAAGCGGAAATCCTTCCTGGCTATGGCGTGCGTGCCGCCCGACTCGAAGCCGCACCCAAAGAAATCGACCAATTCCTGAAGGCAAGCGGCTTCCTTGAAGGAGAGTTCGTTAAACTGGAGGATTTTTCGGAACAACATCCAGTAAATGAAGAGGAAGCAGCTATCTTCAACGCTGCTGTTGATGGCTATCAGATGCTTCATGCTCAGGCCAAAGCCGTGGCTTCGCGTACTATTCCTGGAGGCACTGAATACCTGTTCACAGCCGAGGATCTTCCACGCGAGGACAATCCAGGAATGCCTACGGGAGAGCTGAAGGTGTATGTGACCGTCGCAGACGGCGAAAGTCCTGTGTTTACGCGTGTGGTCAGGTAAGTTTCCGTGAAACGCGTAGTTTACATAGTTTTAGGCTTGCTTTGCGTAGGCCTTGGAGCCTTAGGTGTGGTGGTGCCGGGATTGCCCACCACGCCTTTCCTGCTGCTGGCCTCGTGGCTCTTCTACCGCTCTTCGCCGCGGCTACAGGAGTGGCTTTTGCAGTCGTGGCTAGGAACCTACATCCGCAGTTATCGCCGTCGCGGCGGGATGACCGTTGCGCAGAAAGCCGGTGCCTGTGGCATCATGGTGGCGATGGTGCTGCTTTCCACCTTCGTGTTTATCCCCAAAGGCTCGGTGGCGCGTATCATCGTACCCATCGCTGGTGCCGTCGGCGTGCTGACGGTTATTTTTGCGGTGCCTAATGCGAAAGATGAAGAATAAATTGTTGAGGCTTTTCCAACTTGTATTTTGATAAAATCGTTCATCATAATGAACAAAATTTGAAAATTTTTCATTTTGTTCATTGTAATCAACAAAATTTTACTATTTTTGCGCAGAAAAAGCGTTATGGTATGGAACTGGTTTCAAGGCCCAATTACTACTCAAAAGTAGAAAAGTTTCTCGGGAAAGGCATTCTTATTGTCCTGACAGGCCAACGTCGTGTCGGCAAGAGCTATGTCATGAAAGAACTCGTCCAAAGGAAACAACAACTTGAAGACGCATGCGTCATCTACATCGACAAAGAAAAGGCCTCCTTCGACTTCATTCAGAACTACAAAGACTTGGTCAACTATGTGGAGGAACATAAAGAGCCGGGGAAACACATCTATATCCTCATTGATGAGGTTCAGGAAATAGAAGAGTTTGAGCGAGGTCTCAGAAATTATTACGACAGCCCTGACATCGATATCATCGTGACCGGCAGCAATTCGGATACGCTATCTAGCGATCTGGCAACGCAGCTTTCCGGCAGATATGTGGAAATCTTTGTCCAAGGTCTCAGTTATGGGGAGTTCCTTATCTTCCACAATCTGGAAGACAACGACGATGCTCTTCGAAAGTATATCAACTTTGGAGGATTGCCTGGTCTGCGGCCTATGGGATTGGACGATCCCGAAGTGATTCGGCAGTATCTTCAAGGCGTTTACAACACAATCCTTGTGAAAGATATCGTTCGCCGCAAAAAAGTAAGAAACGTGCCTTTTTTGGAGAATCTGATCAAATATGTCGGCGACAATATGGGTAAACCTTTGTCGGCTACCAACATCCAGAATTACATGACATCCAACAAAAATGAAGTTTCCAAAAACCTCATTCTAAAGTATCTGAAAGCGACCACTGAAGCCTTCCTCGTGCACAATGTAACCCGCTACAACTTGCACGGCAAGAAACTTTTGGAAAGCAATGACAAGTATTATTTCGGTGATGTGGGCCTTCGCAATTTTGTGGTAGGTGGCAGACGGGCCAATGATATTGAAAAGCTTGTGGAAAATCTGGTTTACCAGCACCTCATCCGGCTGGGGTATAAGGTAACTGTCGGACAAATGTATGCAACAGAGATTGACTTTGTGGCAACGAAGGGGGACGACACTATCTATGTGCAAGCCTCATACCTCATCTCGGAAGATGCAACATTCGAACGTGAGTTTGGGAATCTTCAAAAGATTAGCGACAATTACCCAAAATATGTGATTTCAATGACACCTTTCATGGATTCCAGCAAGTATGAAGGCATTATACACATTCCGCTGGCGGAGTTCTTGAAGAAAGAGATTGACGGCTAGTTTAAAGATATTTGCAGCAAATCAAAACACAGCATAGAAAATGAAGACACTCCTCATCAACGGCAGCCCACACGCCAACGGCTGCACCTTCACCGCCTTAAGCATCGTGGCGGAAGCAAATCATGCGCATCTTGGGCCGCAACATGGCCTTCCTCATGCGCGCCATCGCCACCGAGCGCGAACGCAATGGACTGCCTGAAAAGGGAATGACGAAATACACCAATTTCATCCGATAAACAATTCAATACGGGACAAGAAAACCAAGCAGGTAATAAAACTAAATTTTGTAAGATATGAGAGTTTTCCTTTTTATTTGGATGATTGTTCAACTGGTTTTGTTAGTCACTGGTGGGGTGTGGACTTTTATCGACTGGAAAAATGAAAAACGCAAGAAAACCCCAATGATTCTCATGGCAATCGGTAGTTTTATGTTGGTTATCTATTTCCTGGTTTTAAAGCCAATGATGAACAAATAGGATCCATTTTAATCTATAGCAATGATAAAAAACCGACCCAACCCCAACGAGGCTTTCCCGAATCCCAACATCCCAAGCCTCTGCTTCATCAAGAACGTGGTGAAGAGCCCGCGTATCATCATTGGCGACTATACCTATTATGATGACGTGGATGGTGCAGACCAATTCGAGAAGCACGTCACTCATTTCTACGACTTCATTGGCGACCGGCTGATTATCGGCAAGTTTTGCGCTATCGCCAAAGGTGTGGAGTTTGTGATGAATGGTGCCAACCACAGGATGGACGGCGTGACGACTTATCCGTTTTATGTCATAGGCGGTGACTGGGGCAGCGCAATTGCTCCAGTGAAAGATGAATTGCCTCTGAAAGGCGATACCATTGTGGGCAACGACGTTTGGATTGGCCAGCATGTCACCATCATGCCAGGTGTCCATATTGGCGACGGAGCCATTATCGGAGCCAACTCGGTGGTGGCCTCGGACATTCCTCCATACGTTGTCGCCGTGGGTAACCCTTGCCGTGTGGTCAGAAAGCGCTTCGACGACGAATTCATCGCTTATCTGCTGGAACTGAAATGGTGGGATTGGAACATTGAGAGGATTGAGGCCAATTTCGAGGCCTTGTCAAGTGGCGATTTATCGCTGATTAGAAAGATTGATCAATAGTTTGTCATCCATGGTTATACTGATAACAGGTGCATCACATACGGGTAAAACGCTTTTGGCGCAGCGGATGCTTGAAAAATACAAGTATCCTTATATGTCTATGGATCATTTGAAGATGGGCTTGATCCGCAGTGGCAACACCACCCTGACACCGGAAGATGATGATGCCTTGACGGAATACCTTTGGCCCATTGTCCGCGAGATCATCAAGACAGCGATCGAAAATCATCAGAATCTCATAATAGAAGGCGGCTATGTTCCATACAACTGGAGAGAATGCTTTGAAGAACCGTATTTGAACGCTATCCGTTTCATTTGTCTTGCCTTGACAGACGAATACATTGACCAACACTTTTCCGAAATAAAAGGACACAGCTTGGATATTGAAAAGCGGCTGGAAGACAGTTGCACTGTTGCCACTTTAAAGAATGACAACAAGAACTATCTTGATGGTTTTAAGAAGGTTGGAGAAAAGGTCTGTATGATCAACTCCGATTATGAACAAGTGATTCAGTCTATTTTGGACATTTAATTCAATTTTCACGAAATAATACAATGAAAAAAGTAATCGTAATCTCAACCAGTCTCCGCTCCGGCTCGAACAGCAACGCTTTAGCGGAGCAATTTGCCAAGGGCGCGGAAGCCGCCGGGCATCAAGTGGAACTTATCTCGCTCAGAGGCAAGGAAATCAAGTTTTGCATCGGTTGCCTATCGTGCCAAAAGACAGGTGCCTGCGTCTTCAAGGACGACGTGCCAGCCATTATGGAAAGCGTGCTCAACGCCGATGTGGTCTGCTGGGCAACGCCCATCTATTACTACGAAATGAGCGGCCAGATGAAGACCCTCATCGACCGCATGAACGCGATGTATCCCAAGGATTACAAGTTCCGCGACGTCTACCTGCTGACCACGGCTGCCGAGAACGAGGAGTTCGTGCCGAAGCGCGCCGAGAGCGGTCTCACCGGCTGGATCGACTGCTACGGCAAGTCAAGTCTTAAAGGTCATATCTTCTGCGGTGGCGTAGGCGGCCCGAAAGAAATTGAAGGCAACGCCAAGTTACAGGAGGCTTATGACTTAGGCAAACAAGTGTGACTCTTTTAAGGAATGAAACTGTATGCCGCCGCAAAGGTTATCTTTTGCGGCGGTTTTTTATTCGTGGTGATGTCCCTCGCAGTGGTGGTGGCAGCTGGGATCGCCGTAAACGATGGTGCCGTTGAGAAACATCGCCAACACCTGCTCCACAGGAAGCTCGGGTGCGCCAGCATGGATACGAATGCCCAATTGGTTCAGCAGATTGACAGCACCCTGGCCTAATCCGCCACAAAGCACATCGGTGCAACCTTGTTCGGCCAAGAACCTCGGCATGGCGCCATGTTCATGTTCGGGCGCTTGCAGCACCTTTTGGTCAACAATTTTTCCGTCTTCTACATTAATGATAGTGACTTGGGGCGCTTTTCCGAAGTGCTGCCACAGTTTTCCCTCGTTGGTGGGGATGGCTATTCTTTGATTCATGATCGAATGGTTTTGGATTTTTCGGCAAAGATAGTACTTTTGCAGCAAATTCGACTCAAAATGAAGATCAAAACCTTTTTCACAGCGCTATTCACATTAATAGTATTTGGCCTCTCGGCACAAAACAACACCGAAGGCGAGACATTCCAACTCTCCAAACAGGGCGCGCATTATGTGTTCACCGCCAGCATCAATGGCACAGCGGATGCCACAATCTTGGTGGAATCAGGCATACCAGCCTTGCTGGCCGACTCGGCTTTTGTTTTCAGTAGTGGCATACTTTCTGATATGGAGCTGACTATCGCTGATAAAGAGAAGTTGAGCCTCGCCGGCCGCGTCTATAAGATCACCCACAAGGCAAATGGGACTGTGCGCATTGGCAACAACACCTCCTATGTCGGCGACGTGTTTGTGCTGTCAAATTACGACTATGGGCCATACGAAGTGGCCATGCCGGTGATGTATCTGCACAACGACCTCGACGATGGCAGTCGTATCGTCAGCCTCGACCTCGGCAACCACAGCCTTCAGATGCTGGGCAAGGCATCGCTTAATGCCATCAATGCTGACTATTCGAAGAATAACATGAACACAGATACCTACGAGGGGATGTTCGCCATTGAGACTAGTATGATGCTTGACGACGGGATAAAACCAAGAACGCTCAGCGGCAATTTCATGATCGATTTTGGCAACCCAGAACTGTTATTCCTATTACATCAGACCGAAGAGGTCCAAAAGTTTCTTGCCGACAATGCCGACATGGAACTGCGGGAGGCCACCACTCCGAACGGTGAGGTGGTGGGGCAATTCATCCTCACAAAACAGTGCCAACTTTGTGGTATCGCTTTCCCTGACGCAGTAGTCGTCATCACCAAAAACCTGCCTTTGTTTACAACACCTGGCAATATTGGTCTGAAATTCTTTGAAAGAACCCATGCCATTTTAGATTTTGACCAGTCTGTTGTTTATTTGAAAGGGAATTAGCTGACGAACTAAAACTTCGCTTGCCGCCAGATAGAACAACTACAACTGCTCTTCCAACAACTCCGCCGCGTCGGCCACACAGCCGGTGCATTCACGGAGGACCACGCCCGTACCGACACCCTTGAGCATCTTGCATTGGGTGGCGCCATTGCGTTGCTGGAACTGGGTCATGATTTGTCGCATGGCTTTTCTAGCTCCTACCCTATCCTTTTTTGCCAATCCTAACACGATGCCCGCCCCGACGAGTGCGCCGCATGTGCCTTCCATATTGCCCATACCCGAGCCAAAGGCGTTGCCTAGGTTACGGCCAGTTTCTTCTTCGATCCCGACCAAGTCGGCATAAGTGCAAATGACGGCTTGGGCGCAGTTGTGCGTGCCGTTCTCCAGTTTCTCTACTGCTATGTGTTTTCTGGTGTCCAACATTTCTCTATTTTTTTTTGCAAAGGTACACTTTTTTCTATGTATTTTTGCAAAGTGCTTTATTTAAACATCACTAAAGGCAAAGGTCTGATGGACAACAAAACCACATTCCGTCCCATGCGACGGTTCAAGCAACAGATGACTGACGAGGCGTGCATCGCCCTGCTTCAGAAGGCGCCACGCGGTGTGCTCGCCGTATTAGGCGACAGCGGCTATCCCTACACCGTGCCGCTCGACTTCGTGTATGACGATGGCAAGATCTATTTCCATTGCGCCAAAGAAGGTCACAAACTCGATGCGATAAGGGCGTGCGACAAGGTCTCGTTCTGCGTCCTCAGCGAAGGCGTGAAAGAACCCGACAGCTGGTGGTATCATTTCGAGAGCGTGGTTTGTTTCGGTAGGATGCACATCGTGGAAGACCCCGCCCGCAAGAACACCCTTTTGCGCCTGCTGGGTGCCAAGTATTTCCCACAGAGCTATGACATAGATGCTGACATGGCACAGGATGCGCCCAATGCCTTTGTGCTCGAACTGCAAATTGAGCATTTGAGTGGCAAGCGAGTGCGCGAAAAATAGATAAAGACATGACAAAAGACTATTCATCGTTTGGACCAGCATACCGAAACTTCAAAGTGAAGGAGGGCGTTTATGTCCCTGAACCCGTTGAGGTATTTTCCGGTGACAACCCCTTCACGAAGATGGCGCCTATACGAGGGGAGCTCAAGGACATTCGTTTTGACGGGACCTACACCTATCTTGACAAATCTTTGAGGTTCAAAATAGTGAATACAATCATTTATTTTGTAGCATGGACGCTTGCTTTCCTTTTGAACCGAATCCGATATGGCCTCAAAATCGAAGGCCGCGAGAAAATACGCCAAAACCGAAAGCTTTTCGACCATGGCGTGATGACGGTGTGCAACCATGTCTACCGCTGGGACATGATTAGTGTCATGCAGGCGATGCGTTTCAGAAAGGCCTGGATTCCTATGTATGCCCAACCTTTCAGAGGCAAAGATGGTTTTATCATGAAAGCCGTGGGGGGAATAGCCATCCCCGAAGAGCGCAGCGGGCTTAAAGCATTCGATGATGCCATGGCCGAGTTGTGCGACAACAACCAGTGGATTCACATCTTTCCTGAAAGCTGCAGCTGGAAATTCTATGCTCCGTTGCGTCCTTTCAAAATAGGTGCTTTTAATATGGCTTATCGGCATTCGCTCCCCGTGATTCCCCTGGTGATCTCATTCAGGCCACGCACAGGATGGCGAAAGTTGTTCAGCAAAGACGAGCCCTTGGTCACCATCCATGTGGGCGACCCTATCATACCTAACACTAACACACCTCGAAAAGAAGAGACAGCGCGGATGCGCGATCTTGCACACCAAACCATGCTTGAAATGGCCGGTATCGTTTCCAACCCATGGCCTTCTTCTATCGATTGAAAACCTTATCATTATGAGTACGAAAATCATCGATCCTGTACCCGTTGAGCTGCTTAAAGCGGAACTCACCAAATCCAAAAAGCTGGAAGACACCAACAAAGGACACAACGAGTTATATATCGTTACCTGGCAAGATTCTCCCAATGTGGTTACGGAAATCGGCAGGCTGCGAGAGTTGACCTTCCGTGACGCGGGTGGCGCCACGGGCAACGCCCTGGACCTTGATGAGTACGACAAGATGGAGAATTCATACAAGCAACTGATCGTGTGGGACCCCGACAATGAGGCTATCATTGGTGGATATCGCTTCATGTTAGGTTCAGATGCCGTTATTGACGAGAAAGGTCAGCCGGTCTTGGCGAGTTCCCATCAGTTCCGTTTCTCCCAGAGGTTTATCGACGAATATCTGCCGCATGTCATAGAGCTGGGCCGCAATTTCGTGGCTCCTGAATACCAGAGCTCAAAGAATGGCGCAAAGTCCATCTTTGCCTTGGACAATTTGTGGGACGGCCTTGTGGCCATTATCATGAAGAACCCTAACCTGCTCTATTACTTTGGAAAGATAACCATTTATCCTTCCTACGACCATATCACCAGAGACTTGATCTATCATTTTCTATGGAAGCATTTTGGTGATAAAGACGAACTTGTCCGTCCCTGGGACGACCAAGCGCTCATGCCTGATTCTGATCCCGAGTTGATGAATTTGGTCTTAAACAAGGAGGATCCGATGGATGACTACAAAGAGCTGAGGGCTGCAGCCAAAATGAGGAATGTGAATATTCCTCCAAATTTCACTGCGTATATCTCCATCACCTCCCACATGATTATGTTCGGAACAGCAGTCAACACTTTGATGGACAACATAGAGGACTCCGCGGTGCTTATTCCGTTCGACAAGATCTACCATGAAAAGAAACGCCGCCATATCGGGGCTTACCTCCGGTTCTCTCTGGCAAAGAGGCGCAAGAATGTGGACTTGAACACGCCAGAAATGGAGGAACTGATGATTGACAATTGGTTGAACAAACGATACCGCCAAGTAAAGCGTTTACTCAAAAAAACAGGCCGTATGTTCTAGGGCACACGTGAAAACGGATATGGATAATGGGGTTACATTATACATCAGTTTTTTATAATTTTGCATCGTTAAAATGTCACAAAACCATATTATCATGAAACGCATCACCTTGATTATTGCCGCCTGCTGCATGATACTAGCTGGCTGCGCACAAAACAACAACAAGAAAGAAAACAAAGAAACAGCACAAACCACCGAAACACAGGAGAACAAGGAAATGAAGACTTTGATCGTTTACTTCTCGGCCACAGGAACCACCAAGGCCGCTGCCCAAAAGCTGGCGGAAGAATTCAACGCCGACCTCTATGAAATCACCCCCGAACAGCCCTACACCGATGCCGACCTCGACTGGCGCGACAAGACCTCACGCTCGACCGTCGAGATGCAGGACAAGACCTCTCGTCCCGCCATCCAAGGCCGTTGTGAGAACATCGCCGACTATGATGTGGTTTGGATCGGCTTCCCCGTGTGGTGGTACACTGCACCGACCATCGTCAACACCTTCATCGAAGCCCACGACCTCAGCGGCAAGACCCTCAACGTGTTTGCCACCAGCGGCGGCAGCGACGTGAAAGGCTCGGCCAACGACCTCAAGAACGCCTATCCGCAATACACTTGGGGCGAGAGCAGGCTGATGAATGATTAAGATTGCTCCACTAAATAAACACTCCGCCAATGTATCGGCTACACAACCGACATATTGGCGGAGTTTTATTTTAGATTAAGTCCTTCTCGTCAATCAGATTGTTCAGCAAGGCATAAACAGTAAGTCCCGACACCGACTTGATACCCGTCTTCCGAGTGATGTTCTTGCGGTGTGAGATGACCGTGTGGATGGAGATGTTCATCTGGTCGGCGATCTCCTTGTTCATCATACCCTTGGCGACGGCAACCAGCACATCGGTCTCACGTTTCGAGAGTTCCACGTCGTCATTGCTCTTCGTGGCCTCGCTTTGTGCGAACTCGTTCATCTTGCTGATAACCTTCGACCTTGTGTCGTTGATTTCGATCACCCCACTGTAAGGCGTCAGCATGGAATGGTCGAGGTAGGCGTCGGCCAACGCAACAAGCGTCATGTTTGGATGCTCCTTCCCTAATTGGGCAAGGAAGTCACGGTTTTGATAGCCTAACAACAAAGGATTAATGATCAGCAGGTTGGCATCGGTGGCTACAATCTTTTCAGAGAGATGCTCAGGGCTGTCGAGGCGCATCACCACATCGAACTGCGCCATACTATCGATGATTTCGGCCAAGCCGATGGAGATGATCTCCGAGGCTTCGCAAATGATGACACGGGTACTCATAGCTGTGTGTTTTCAAGGGATTCGACACAAGGGATGAGAATGCGCTCCTCGATGAGGGAATGGCGGTTCAGGTCGTCGCTCAGCTCCATGATGTCATACGAGATTTCGATGCGCTCCTTAGGCAGGATGTCGCCAGGCAAGTATTTGAGCAGGATGTTCATCATGTCATCAAGCACATCTTGGATATTGGTATGGTTATGTTCGAACTCGTCAATCTTATAGGAATCGGTGCGCTGCCCGCTGAGCAAGGCCTCAATATAAGGGAACACCACCTCTTCCTCGTAGTATTTGATATGCCGCATCACCTCCTGCTTATATTCGCTATAGAAGTGGCTCAACATCGGGCCGTATTTCTGTCCGCAGGCATTGATGATACGTTGCAAGTGTTCCTCTATGTGCGGGAAACGCTCTTCCAGATAATACTGGTGCGAGGCCTTCAGATAAGAAAGCAGGTCGCTCATATCAATGAGCTGAAGCTCATGTTTTCCAGGCCTGAAGCTGCCGTCCGAGTATATCTCGCAAATCATAAGGAACAGGTCGGCATTGACCTGGTTCATCCGACAAACTTGGTCCACGCTGCGGTCACCAAAGCCCAGTCCGATACCGAAACGGGGCAGCAGTTGCAAGAGCCTGCGGTCGTCCGTCATCAGCTCGGCAAACTTGGAGTCTTTTGAGAAAGGGGTTTTCTTTTTGGCCATGATGATTGCTATTTTATGGGGCAAAAGTAGTAAAAATCCACGTTACCAACGAATCGCCGAATGTTGGGATTTTTTTCGAGGCAAAATACCTATCAATGGGGATTTCACAGTCTCAGGAACCGTTGTTACTTTGCAGCAGATTTTTGTCATACATTTTTAGAATGAATTTTGAGTTAGTTTTATGGTGCGAGATGGCACAATCCATCTCGCACTTTTTTTTACTTTTGCAGAACTAATTAACCAATCCAACCCATGAGAACAATCAAACAACTATTATTGGTCGCTTTTGTCCTTCTTTGCGGCCTCTGCCAAGCGCAAGACGAACTTCCCACCATCTCCGCCGACCGACCTGGCGCCCTGACTGGCACTGACGTGATGCCCCGCTACAAACTCCAATGGGAGACGGGCTTGGGATATGAATCGACGACCGACGGACCACATACCCTTACCCTCAACAACACCTTGCTCAGGTTCGGCATCTTCGAGAATGCCGAGATTCGCGTTGGGACTAATTTACTGATGTTCAACGAAGGTCAAGCCATGGAGCCTACTTTTGGCATAGCTCCTCTTAGCGTGGGGATGAAGGCTCGCTTCTATGAAGGTACAGGCCTCTTGCCCTCCGTGGCGCTGTTGGCCGAGTTGAAGTCGCCGCATATTGGGACGAAGGAACTGCTTCCACAGCATCTCACGCCGTCATTGCACCTCTTGTTTGAACATTCCGTGAACGACTGGTTTTGCATCGGCTATAACGTTGGCGCGGAATGGGATGGTGCGACCGCCACTCCCACCACCTTCTTGGGGTTGGGACTGTATTTCGATATCACAGACCAGATCGGCACCTTTGTGGAGACCTACAACCACCTCCATCCCGATGAAGGCAACCAATACTTGACGGAATTCGGACTCACCTGGCTGGTGTCGCGCCGCGTACAACTCGACCTCGCCGCCGACCTCGACTTCCAAAACCTAGGGAAGCATCATATTGTCAGCGGCGGTGTGTCCTGGCTGATTAATTAAAAAGGAATAGAGAGTGACCTTTACGCCCAGCTAAAGTTGTCCTCTCCTGCCCCAATCTCGAAATGGCATTTTGCGATGCCGAGGTCGAGGGCAGCATATCCGATGAACGAGAACTTCGCCTTGGCCTCCACGCGGTTGCCCTCATGCAGGATGAACTCAAACTTCTGCTGGTTAACAGCCGTGGGTGCCAACAGCGCAGCTTCCATGCCACGACGGAACCATTCGGGCATGGCGCCTTCAACACGGCAGAAATGCTCGATGCCCTTCTTTTGCGGATGAGCATTGCCTTGGGTGGCACCATAACCTAAAGCGATGACAGCCACTAAGGATTCACCGTCAAGCACCTGGTATTGATCGGGCTGCTTCTTGTAGGACAAGCCCACCCAGCAGGTGTTCAGGCCAAGGGTCTGGGCCAGCAGCACCACTTTCTCGCCATAGTAACCCAGTTTCACATCTTCACCTTTGGGTCCGACAACAGCAATGTAGTTGCCGATCCCTTTGAAACCGCCATATTTCGCAATGCCAGCTGCAAAGGCTTTCGGCTCGTTGGTGACCAATTGGAGGTGCAGTTGACCTTCTTTATTGCATTCGTCAATCAAGGCCTGCAGCTGTGCGACCTTTTCCGATTCGATAGGATTTTCCAAGTATTGCCTCACCGAGTGGCGGGCAACGATAGCTTCTTGTAGTGTCATAATGCATTCATTTACAGGTCGCAAAGATACAATTTTTTATTTTCTTGAAAAAAATATCAAAATATCGCTTGCGATATAAAAATAAATGTGTACTTTTGCATCGTGAACGATATAAATAAGTGAGATGGAATATAAACAACTCAAATTGGACAATCAACTTTGCTTCCGGCTTTACACGGCGGCACGACTCACGATGGGAGCCTATCATCCCTATCTCGATCCGCTCGGCATCACCTATCCCCAATACCTTGTATTATTAGTGTTGTGGGAGCAGGACAAGCAGCCGGTGAATGACATTGCACACAAGCTGTTTTTGGAGACCAACACCGTCACTCCTCTCCTGCAACGCATGGAAAAAGCGGGATTGGTCAAACGCACCAAAGGCAAGGAAGACACCCGCCAGCGCATCGTCTCGTTGACGAAAAAAGGCATCGATATGCGTGAACAGGCCAAGCACATTCCCGAGTGTCTCAGCGCTGATATCATTAAGAATGAAGGCTCGGTGGAAGAAATCTCGCAGATGATCCCCACCCTCGACAAACTCATCCAAGGACTTAAGCAACAATAAACAAATCAATAAACACTAAAGAAATGGCTACGATTTATGACTTTAAGGCCCTGAACAACAAGGGCGAAGAAGTGGACATGGCTCATTATAAGGGCAAAGTCCTCATGATTGTCAACACCGCCTCGAAATGCGGTTTCACTCCCCAATACGACGGTTTGGAAGCCCTCTACAAGAAGTACAAAGACCAAGGTCTGGTGATTCTCGGCTTCCCCTGTGACCAATTCAAGCACCAAGAACCCGGCTCCGACGAAGAAATCGCTGAGTTCTGCCGCCTCAACCACGGAGTGACCTTCCCGCTGATGAAGAAGATCGACGTCTTCGGCGAGAACGCCCACCCCATCTTTAAGTATCTGACGCAACAAGTACCTAACGAGGAAGTCCACGGCTTGAAGGACAAAGCCACGATGAAATTGGTTGATGGCCTGAGCAAATCCGACGGTCGTGAAGAAGGTGGCGTGCGTTGGAACTTCACCAAGTTCCTCATCTCCAAGGACGGCAGCCTCATCAAGCGTTTCGCTCCTGTGGCCAAGCCCGAGGACATGGAAGCCGACATTGAGGCCATGTTGAAATAAGAACAACCATCAAATAAAACCGAATACAATGGAAGCAAAAGAACAAGTATTGAAAGCCATGCGCGAGATTGGCGCACCCGTCAACGCGGGAAAAATCGCTGAAGTCACCGGCCTCGACCGCAAAGTGGTCGACAAGGCTTTCGACGCTCTGAAGAAGGAAGGCGCCATCGTGTCGCCCGTCCGCTGCAAGTGGGAACCGGCCAAATAATGCCGAGATCCAATGAATGCAACCGCCGTAAGGACTTTATCCCTGCGACGGTTTTTATTTGTATTAATGAAAAAAGTGTACTAGGCCCAAACATCATCCTCATTAATTATTAGCCGTTATTTCCGAAAATCCCCATTAGTGGGGATTGGACTGCGAGGACAAAAGCGGGAATTTTGCAGTCGTAATTGAATAATAGTGTTCACTATGAAACTGAAAACGATAGCAAAATGCGCCGCATTAGCTTTGACATTGTGTGTCAGCTCTTTGCAGGCCCAAGATTCCATCACGACGAAACCTCGCTTGACCATTGGCGGTTACGGCGAGGCCGTTTATACCCGCAACTTCTATAGCGACAACATGTTCCGCTACTCCCATGCCGAGCGGTACAAAGATGCCAAGGGCCATGGCCGCATCGACCTGCCCCATGTGGTCATTAACCTGGGCTATGACTTCGGCAAAGGCTGGAGTATGGGTTCGGAGATTGAGTTTGAACATGGCGGCAACGAAGTCGCCATGGAGATTGAGGCCGAAGAGACCGGCGAATTCGAACATGAGATCGAACGTGGCGGCGAAGTGGCCTTGGAGCAGTTCTGGATCCAGAAGTCATTTGGCAAAGGCTTCAACATCCGCATGGGCCACATCGTGGTGCCTGTCGGGCAGACCAACAACGCCCACCTGCCCACCGAATTCTTCACCTGCTACCGCCCCGAAGGCGAGTTCAACATCCTGCCTTGCACCTGGCACGAAACGGGCATCAGCCTGTGGGGTAAGCTCGGTGACTGGCGCTACGAGGCCATGGTCATCCCTGCCTTGAACTCCAACATGTTCAACAACGCCAACTGGGTGAAGAACGGCTCCGCCTCGGGCTATGAGTTCCGCGTGGCCAACAACCTGGCAGGTGCTTTGCGCATCGACAACTACAGTATCAAAAACCTGCATCTCGGCGTGAGCGGTTACATCGGCAACACCTTTAATAATGACATCGTCACCAACGAGTTCAGCGAGACCAGCCAATACAAAGATGTGAAAGGCACCGTCGTCATCGGCACGGCCGAGTTCGACTACAAAGGCCACGGCCTCGTGGTGCGCGGCAACTTCGACTATGGTTACCTCGGCGACGCCAACCTCATCTCGTCGTGGAACAAGAACCAAAACCACCAAAGCTTCTCGCCTTATCCGCGCTCCTTGGTCGGAGAGAAAGCCATCGCCTATGTTGGCGAGATTGCCTACGATATCATGCACCCCATGCATAACACCGGTGATCAAAAGCTCTTCCTCTTTGGCCGCTACGATTACTACGACACCTATATCCCCACCGCCAACGCCCTCACCGACTACCAATGGACTGACCGTCATGTGATGACCCTCGGCGTGAACTACTACCCCATCAAGCAGGTCGTCATCAAGGCGGAATATGCCAAACGTTTCCTGAAGGAGCAGTACAACGACGAACCGATGTTCAGTTTAGGGGTAGCTTATAGTGGGTTTTTCACGAGATAAATAAGAGATTCCCTTCGGGAATGGAGTGGAACCTATTTGCATATTGCGGCGGCTTGAGGCTTTTCAAGTCAGTAGACGTTTGAGGCCGCCGCAGTTTAACACACAAAACGAACTCCATTCCCCGAAGGGGAAACTCAATAAAGCAAGAAACAACTTTAAAACTATAACCAAATGAAGCGTTTATTCAAATCCGCAGCCATAGTCGCTGCATCCCTCCTGCTCGCAGTGAACTTCAGCTCCTGCAACAAAGATCCTCAAGACACTACTGAGGAAGCCAACAAGGCCCAAAAAGAGGCCATCGTGAAACAGTACCTCAACCACACGGTGTATCCCACATACGCCAACCTGGCTGAAAAGACAGACGCTTTGGTGGAGAACCTCGAAGCCTTGAAGGCCAACAAGACCCAAGCCAACGTGAATGCCGCCACGGTCACCTTCCTCGAAGCCCGCAAGTGGTGGGAAATGAGCGAGGCCTTCCTCTTTGGCGCCGCCTCCGACTTCGGCATCGACCCACACATCGACTCATGGCCGCTCGATGAAGACGCCTTCAACAACCTGATGGCCAGTCCCAACATGATTGCCGCCCTCGCCACCGATGAAGACGGCATGGTGGCCGGCGAGCAACTCGGTAACGCCCTGCTCGGCTTCCACGGCATCGAGTTCATCCTTTTCCGTGAGGGTCAGCCCCGCAATGTGAACGAAATCACCGACGACATGATGACCTACATCGTGGCCGTTTCGCGTGACCTGCGCAACCGCTGCTTCCAACTCGAAGTGAGCTGGAATGCCGATGCACCGCAAGCCCACAAAGACCTGATGGAAGAACTGGAGTTCAACACCACCGTCAACGGAGGCGACAACACCTACGGTGAAAACATGCTCCAAGCGGGTCAGGCGGGTAGCACCTTCGCCACCTTCACCAACGCCCTCGAAGCCATCGCCGACGGCTGCCTCGACATCGCCGACGAGGTGGGTACCTCCAAGATCGGCAAATGCCACACGGGTGAAGACGTGACCTATGTGGAGTCGCCCTACAGCCAGAAGTCCATCACCGACTTCTACGACAACATCACGAGCATCAAGAACGCCTATATGGGTGGCATGGAAAGCCAAAGAGACGAAGTCCTCTCGCTGCATGCCTACATCAAGGACAACAACAAGGAGCTTGACAACAAGGCCATGAATGCCATCGAAAACGCCATGACGAAGATCCAAGCCATGAAGGCGCCTTTCGTGCAGTTCTATGCCGACGCCAGCGCTGGCGAGGCCATGGAAGCCTGCCAAGAACTCTCCGACGTGATGGCCGAGGTGAAGGCTGAGTTTGCAAAGATAGATAGGAAGTAATCCAATAAACCCCAAATATCATGATGAACTACAAACATTTAAGCATCATTGCCCTTACAGGCCTCATGGCTTTGGCCGCCTGTAACCCAAAAGATCCCATCCCAGAGGTCATCAGCGAAGAAACCTATGCCGGCGGTGAGTTGGGCACCACATTCAACACCTCCCAATCCGCCTATGAAGACCCCACCCCCGCCGTCGAGCAGGCTGGCTTGACCACCGCCTTCAAATATGGCGAGTACTTCTTTGAGCGCACCTATACGCAAAACAACGAGCCTTTCAACGGCCTCGGTCCCCTTTACATCCGCAGCAGCTGCATTGCCTGCCATCCTGGCTATGGCCACGGCATGCGAATGGACCGCTACCGCGCCGACGACTGGGGCAATGGCTATCTGCTCGTTTTTACCGACAAGAACGACACCTACCTGAGTTCTTATACGGGCATGCCTCAAACCAAGGCCGTCGCGCCCTTCAAGGCACCCTTGGACGAGACCCAGATTCAAATCAACTGGCTGAGCTACACCGACGAGTGGGGCAACCAGTTCCCCGATGGCGAGACCTACAACCTCACCTATCCTGAGGTCTATATCCCCGAAGAGGCTTTCTATGCGCCCCTCGAGGTGGGTGGTCAGCCCATCCCTTACAGCGACTTCGTCTGCCGTCTCGAATCGACCATCGGCATCTACGGCACCGGCTTGATCGATGCCATCCCCGATGACTCGCTGAGAGCGCAGTACCAAAAGGAATACAATGACGGCTATATGCCTAACGGCCTCAATCCCGCCATGTGGGCTGGCTCCGACTTCGCCCCGACGGGTTATTACGGCAACACAACCCACCCCAAGAAGTACACCTACGCCCTCACGCGTGGTCCCCTGCAGGATGCCCCCGGTGCCAACGCCATCTGGAACATCACCAACGTGACGCACCGCACCAAGATGGGTCACTACATGACCGCCGCCTATGCCACCAAGGCGTCCCAAGATCCTGACGTGCAGGCTGAGTTCTACAACTACTTCCCGCAATACAACCTCACAGGCAACGTGGAGACCGACATCTTCAACTACCTGATGATGAACGACCAAATCCCCGAATCCTTGAAAGTTCCCGAGATGAAGGACGAAGACTATGTCAACTTCATGGTTTGGCACCGTGGCTTGGCCGTGCCTGCCGCCCGTAATATGGACGACCCCGAGGTGCAACGCGGCAAGGAACTCTTCAACCAAATGGGCTGTGCCTACTGCCACCGTCCGTCGTGGAAGACCGGCGACGACATGTTCACCGACCCGACCGGTTTCTTCGCTGATGGTGACGCCCGTCTGCCCCGCTATCCCAACCAGAAGATTTGGCCTTATAGCGACTACATCCAGCACAAACTCCACATGGAGAACGACATCCGCACAGGTTGGTGCCGCACCACCCCGCTCTGGGGTCGTGGCTTGAGTGCCAGATGCACCGGTCGCAGCGACCGCTTGCACGACTGCCGCGCACAAACCGTCATCGAAGCCATCATGTGGCACGGCAACGCCCAAAGCGATGCCCGTCGTACAGTGGAGAAATTCCGTGAGCTGCCGAAGAAAGACCGCGACGCCGTCGTGAAATTCATTGACGCGATTTAACCAACATTTGTAGAGATGTGCCATGGCGCGTCGCTACAGGTTTAGGGCTGTAGGGCTGCCACGGTGTGGCAGCCCTACATCATTATTAATGAGGACAACAACACGCAAAAATCGCCAAACATGGGGAGGCCTGACAAGTGTTTTTTTTCGGACATTTGCAGCGTAATCTGAAATAATCTAGCTATGAAATACATTCGTCACATCACATCAGTGCTGGTCATCATACTCATCGCCGTCCTTGCCGCTGGCACCATCGTCGAGAAACTGCATGGCTCGGACTTCGCCCTTGCCCATGTCTATTCTGCATGGTGGTTCGTAGGGCTGTGGACCTTGGTGGCAATTATGATCGTCATCATGATGGTGAAATGTCGCTTGTGGAAACGGCTCTCCGTCTGCGCCCTGCATCTATCCATCCTATTCATCCTGTTAGGCGCCTTGCTCACTATGCTCACAGGTCAACACGGCAGGATGAAACTCGAGCCCAACCGAGCCAACAGTCATTTTTACATCCAAGAGCAGGACGATATCACAAAGGTAGCGCTGCCTTTCAGCCTCACTTTGGACCGCTTCGAGATAGAGAAATACCCCAACAGCAACAAACCGAAGGACTATGTGAGCTACCTTCAACTCACCGATGGCGAAACCCAAGAGGACATTGTCATCTCGATGAACAACATCTTGAGGCACAAGCATTACCGCTTCTATCAGAGCGACTATGACGAGCAGGGCAACTCCATCCTCGATGTCGCCCGCGACCCCTGGGGCATAGGCGTGACATACGCGGGTTATGCTTTGCTCTTCGTCGCTTTGGCGGCTATCCTTATTGAACAACGGAAGACCTTCCGAGCTGTCACCTGGTCGTGGATAGGGGTGCTTGTCGTTCTGCTGGTGTTTCTCTATATCAGGATGCTCACCCATCCCTTGCTGCCCGTGCTACGTTCACCCTTCTTCAGCATCCATATCTCGACGATTGTGACCGCCTACGCCTTGCTGCTCGGCATCTTGGTGGTCGGCGTCATCGCCCTTGTCAAGCCGAAAGACTTGGCCCGTATGGAACGGCTGAAAAGCCTAAGCACGGCGATGCTCTACCCTGCCGTCGCTTTGCTTGCCTTTGGTATTTTCATCGGTGCCATCTGGGCCAATGTCTCATGGGGCAACTACTGGTCGTGGGATCCGAAAGAGGTTTGGGCTTTGATTACGCTGCTCATCTATGCTGCGCCACTTCACGAGAAGCTTTGGAAATCATTCCAAAAGCCATTGTTATTCCATATCTACGGCATCCTTGCCTTCCTAAGCGTTTTGATCACCTATTTCGGCGTGAACTTGCTTTTGGGTGGCGTACATGCCTATAACTAAAAACAAAAGGGTCTCGCCGACGGCGAGACCCTTTGTTTAGCTACGACCCAGACGAATAAGCGGGATTCTGTTCCCCTTGCGGGGCGACTGTCATTTCTCTAGACCTGCGGTCGCCCGCAGGCTCAAGCGCCCTACCCTGAGACGCGGACGAGCAGCCCTCTTGAAGCCCGAAAGCCTCGTTGTCTCTATACTTGGACTTGCAGCCCATAAGGTTTACCTCATCGGAATGTCGCCACCCGATGCGTGAGCTCTTACCTCGCGTTTTCACCCTTACCCTTCGACCCTTCGACAAGCTCAGGGCGTAGGGCGGTATGTTTCTGTGGCACTTGCTGTTGCCCTTGCGGGCACCTTCCTGTTAAGAAGTATGGTGCTCTGTGCTGTCCCGACTTTCCTCGCGCCGGCTTTCCCGACCCGCGACAGTCTGCCTGAATCGCGCTGCAAAATTACGGAATTTTTAGAAACTAGCCCGACAAAACCTTTGTTTCCCAGCAAAATCCTCCAAAACCTCGGCATTTGAGAAACCTATCTCATGGCAAAGCGACAGCATCTCCTCCCCCATTCGTTCATTGATTTCGAACCAAACTTGGCCGTTGGGATTCAACTGGTTTTGGGCCAAAGACAAAATCTGGCGGTAAAATCGAAGTGGGTCGTCATCGGGTACGAATAGCGCATTTTCAGGTTCCCAGTCGAGAACATTGGCTTCCATGGCGGCGCGCTCGCTGTCGCAGACGTAGGGCGGATTGCTCAACGCCAAATCCACGGGCTGGTTGAAATAGTCGGATGTGGGATTCATGACATCATCTTGAACGAAAGTCACTTTTGCACCATTGCTTTCGGCGTTCTCTCTGGCGATTTGCAGGGCTTCTTCTGAGACATCGAAGGCAATGACTTCGGCATGGGGAAAGTACTTGGCCAAGGCGATGGCGATGCAGCCTGAGCCTGTGCCGATGTCCCAGATGCGGAACTTCTTTGTGACGCCTTCCATAGATTCCTGGCTCCCGCACATGCCTTCGCAGGAATGACATGGAAGGCTGCTGGTACAAATCTTCTGAACAAGCTCTTCCGTCTCGGGACGGGGAATAAGCACCGCAGGCGACACCTTTAATAATAGATCGTTGAAACGGGCCATGCCCGTCACATATTGTACCGGCTCGCCCGAAAGCAAACGCTTGACGGCTTCGCCCAACTGATAGTGCTGATGCTCGTCGATGCGCAGGTCAGGGCTCATCAGCTGCCGGTTCCAGTCGATGCCAAAGAGGTCTTCCAACAGGATGCGTATCAGCTGCTCCGCCTCGCGCTGTGGGAACTTTTCGGCCAACAAGGCGGTGAAATGCCGTTTCGTTTTCTGCAAATTAAAACCTATCATGGGGCAAAATTAGGCAAAAATCCCTAATTTTGCCCAATATTTGCGGACGCATGCGATGCGTCCCTACAATATATGATATATTTGATTCTTGCCATATTATGCTCCACGGGCGTCTTCGTGGCCATGAGGCTCTTCGAACGCTTCAACCTGGACAACCACCAGGCATTGATGTGGAACTATGTCTTCGCCACCTGCACGGGGTTCCTCATGTGCAAGCAATTCGACACGCCTGCACAGCTGGTCGGCGAGCCCTGGTTCGGGCTCTCGCTCATCACGGGTTTCTGGTTCATCTTCACCTACGTGCTGATGACGGCCTCCACCCAACGCTCGGGCGTGACGGTGACCTCGCTGTCGAGCAAGCTCTCGGTGGTGCTGCCCACATTGGCGGGTGTGGTGCTCTTCAGCGAAAAGCTAAATTGGGTCGCTACAATGGGCATCGTGTTGGCCCTGGTGGCTTTGACGTTGGTGATAGGCGGAAAAAGCCAACACGATAAATCCAACAAAATCAATTGGTTATTACCCATTCTCATCTTTTTCGGGACGGGCACTGGTGACATTCTGATGAAACTCACCGAACAGAAAAACACCGCTCCCGACATGAGTTTCATGATTGCCTTCATCTACTTCATCGCCTTGCTTTTCGGCATCATTCTGGTGGCCTACGACCTCATCAGAGGCAAGTCGAAATGGCAATGGAAAAGCGCCGTCGGTGGCATCGGCTTGGGCATCATCAATTTCTTCTCCACCTTCTGTGTCTATCACGCCATGCGTTGCTTCGACAACGTGGTGCTCTTCCCTGTCTATAACATCGGCGTGGTCAGCCTCACCGCCCTCACGGGTTGGTTGCTCTTCAAGGAAAAGCTCACATGGAAGAACTACCTCGGCCTGGCCATCGCCATCATCGCAGTCATCCTTATCACCATGAAGCCATGAACGACGACACCTATAATATGTTAGCCACCCGTGGTGACGGCCTTTACAAGGAGAAAGGCAGCAAATTCATCGCCGAGGCCTTCACCGTGATGAACGAAGACGAGGCCAAAGCCGCCGTCACTGACATCAAGAAGAAATACTTTGACGCACGGCACCATTGCTATGCCTACATGATCGGTCCCGACAAGAAGACCTTCCGCTCGAGCGACGACGGAGAGCCCTCGGGCACGGCCGGCAAACCCATCCTCAACCAGATCCTCTCGAAGGACGTCACCAACGTGTGCGTCGTCGTGACCCGCTACTTTGGTGGCATCAAACTGGGCACCTCTGGACTCATCAACGCCTATAAAACTGCCGCACGCGATGCCCTTGACAACGCGCAAGTTGTGGAAAAAACCATAAATGAATTTTACAGTTTGGAATTCGAATACCCCTTGATGAACGAGGTGATGCGCATCATGAAAGAGGAAAATTTGGAACAACAAAATCCGCGCTTCGAATTGGACTGCTACCTTGAGTTTTCAACAAGGCAAAATGACGCACCAAAAATTGAGGAAAAATTTCGTAATTTGTTTGGGGTAAAAATAACACATATAAAAACAATGTAAATCAAAGATTTACAATTATCCTTGTTTCTTCAAAGGAGAAAATCTCGTAATATTGCAAAAAGAAAATTGAAAATCAATAGCATTTCGATTTTTTTATAAACAATTAATCGTATACTTTTGCAAGGTCAACAAAAGCCCGAAAACGAGCATTTCGAGACAGTATTTCGACCCCAAAAAGTAGTTTGATAAACAACTGATTAAAGCATTTTTCGATGACGAACAACCATGTGGAAATATGGAATAAGTGTCTGTCTGTGATCAAAGACAACGTCACAGAGCAGGGCTATAAGACATGGTTCGAACGCATCATCCCGCTCTCGCTGGTCGACAACACGCTCACCATCCAGGTGCCCACCTATTTCTTTGTGGAGTATCTGGAGGAGCATTACATCGACCTGCTGAAAATGGTCATCAAACGCTTCGTGGGAGAGAAAGGCAAACTGGACTACAAGGTGGTCGTCGACAGCAGCAACAGTGCAGGCACCGTCACCGTGCCCAGTGCCAACCGTAACTTCCCGAAGAATCCCATTGGGCAGCCCGCTCCACAACGGCTGTCGGACGGCCCCATCAACCCCTTCGTCATCCCTGGCCTAAAGAAGTTGCAAATCGACTCACAGCTCAACGAGAACTATACCTTCGACAACTTCATTGAAGGCGAATGCAACCGATTGGCCCGCTCAGCCGGCCTCCGTGTCGCCAAAGACCCGGGCAAGTCGGCTTTCAACCCCTTGGTCATCTATAGCGGCACAGGGTTGGGCAAGACCCACCTCTGCCATGCCATAGGCCTGGAGACGAAACGTCTGCATCCCGAGAAAACGGTCCTCTATGTGCAAGCCGAACAGCTCTCGACACAATACGTGACCGCCAACAAGAACAACAACCGCCCCGACTTCATCAATTTCTACCAGATGATCGACGTGCTTATCGTCGACGATATCCAGTTCCTCTCGGGCAAGGCGGGCACACAGGACGTCTTCTTCCACATCTTCAACCACTTGCAGCAGAACAACAAGCAGATCATCATCACCAGCGACAAGTTCCCGTCGGACCTGCAGGGCATGGAAGACCGCCTGTTGTCGCGCTTTAAGTGGGGTCTGACCGCCGACCTACAGTCACCCGATCTGCCCACACGCACCTCCATCATCCGTGAGAAGCTGCACGACAATGGCATCAGTTTCCCCGACGAAGTGGTGGAATACATCGCCAGCAACGTGCGCAACAACATCCGCGAGCTGGAAGGCGTGATGAACTCCCTGATGGCACAGTCGCTGCTCAACAAGAAAGCCGTCACCATAGAGATGACACAGCAGATCATCGACCGCTTTGTGCGCAATACTGTCAAGGAAGTCTCTGTGGAATACATCATCAACAGCGTGTGCGACTATTTCAAGATCTCACCCGAGCAGATGTCACTCAACACCCGCAAGCATCAGGTGGTGCAGGCCCGACAGATTGCCATGTACCTCTCCAAGAAATACTCCAACGCCAGCCTCGCCTCCATCGGACAGCAATGCGGAAAGAAAGACCATGCCACGGTGCATCATGCTTGCAAGACCATCGCCGACCGACTGGAAACCGACAAACAATTTAAGGCCATGTTTGCCGACATCGAGAAGAAAATCGCCATGCAAGCATAAGTCCACCTAAGCCCCTTGCCCTTATGACCAACAACTTCGGAAAACTCTATCTGGTGCCCAACCTACTTGGCGCCACCAAACCCGAACAAGTCATTCCTGCCGGAACACTTGAAATCGTTAGACGACTGAAGCATTTTGTGGTGGAGAACACCCGCACTTCCCGCCGTGTACTGAGTCGCATTGGTATGGACAACGCTATCGACGACATCGAATTCATCGAACTCGACAAGCACAACGCCCGTAACCTCGACCTCATGGAGCACCTCGGCGCCTGCCTGCAAGGCGAGGACATGGGACTGATGTCGGAGGCCGGCACGCCTTGCGTGGCTGATCCAGGTGCGTTGGTGGTGGACTTGGCCCACTCCGCGGGCATTCAAGTGATTCCTTTGGTCGGACCCAATGCGATGATTCTAGCTTTGATGGCTTCGGGCTTCAACGGACAAGCCTTTGCCTTCCATGGCTACCTTCCCATCAAGAGCCCCGAACGACAAAACGCCATCAAGGACTTGGAGCGCAGGTCGGCAGCCAACAACGAGACAGAACTCTTCATCGAGACGCCTTTCCGCAACAATGCCATGCTGCAAGATTTGTGCAAGAACCTCCACCCTGCTACAAGAGTGTGCGTGGCTTGCAACCTCACCTGCGATGATGAACTCATCATCAGCCAAAGCATCGGGGAATGGAAAGGCTACAAAGGCGACCTAAACAAAAAGCCCGCTGTGTTTTTGGTTTACAGCGAGCCAAGGAGAAACTTCCAAAGGAGGAAGTAAACTATCTGATATTCAATATCCTGTGAATTTGCAAGGAAAGCCGCCAGTCAGGATTTTGCATCACGGCTTCGACACAAGCTTTCATGTTTGCTTTGCGCTGCACTTCGTCTTCACAAAAACAAGGCTGCAAGAAACGATGATTGGCTTCTATGCCATCATATTGCGTCAAATCCTGACCAAGATAGACCACCTTCAACTCATCGCATTGCTTCAAAACACAAGGTTCCAAATCGCCACCTTCAAAGGCTGATTTTGGGGAAAACGTCACCCAGTCCAAATTGCTCGGCAAAGGTCGCGTTCCGTTGGTCTCGATGGCAATGGTCTTGTGGGTCTTTTGTTTTAGTTCCGTAACAAAAGCCTCATCGATAAACAAAGAAGGTTCTCCACCAGTCAGCACAAGCAATGGTGCAATGGGATATTTATTGACCTCATCCACAATCTCCTCCAACGACATCATCTCGCCTTCTTGGTGTTGTGTATCGCAAAAGGCACAGCGAAGGTTGCAACCACTGAAGCGCACGAAGACGGCGGGCGTTCCGCTATGGTAGCCTTCACCCTGAAGGGAATAGAATATTTCGTTGATCTTATACATGAGTTCCTTTTCTCACAAAACCCACAAAACTTGCAAAACCTTATTAGGGCTTTGGGAAAGCGGCCAACCGGCCCGCTTTCCGGCGGCAACCCGGTTGGGTGCCGCCCTCAATAAAAGATAGTTTTGACGGTTTTGTAGGTTTTGTGACCATAAAATCAATCAAAGTTTTGCGGAGCGTCGTCCTTGATATAGGAAGCTTTGTTGTCGCGCGACTCCCACACATCGGCGCGGTAGCAGTTCGGGACGGTGTCGACAATCCATTTTGCCAGATTCTCGGCTGTTGGATTGAAGTCCAGCACCTCGTTGATGTTGGTATGGTCAATCTTGCCGTGTATCAGGCGCTTGATTTCGGTGAAGTCGCACACCATGCCATTGCCGTCAAGCTTCTCGCTACGGCAATACACATTGATCTTCCAGTTGTGACCGTGCAGGTTCTCGCATTTGCTCTCATAGTCGAGGTAAAGCTGATGGCAGGCGGATATTTCTAGAGTTTTTCTGACGTAATACATTTCCAATTGATAATTCATAATTGATAATTGATAATTACGATTCGTATTCGGTGTGGTCTTCGATGCCAGCATCTTTCAGGGCTTGGCGGCGTTCGCGGCAGGTGCCGCATTTGCCACAATGCTTTTCGCCACCCTTATAGCAGGAATAGGTTTCGGTGTAATCCAAACCCAGAGCCTTGCCATGCTCAGCGATTTCTTTCTTGGTCAAAAAGGTGTAAGGCGCAAAGACCTTGATGTTCTCATAGGTTCCAGCCGACATGGCTTCCGACATGGCATTGACGAAGCCCGGACGGCAGTCAGGATAGATGCTGTGGTCGCCGGCATGGTTGGCAATCATCACGCGCTTCAGACCATTGCTTTCAGCAATGCCAGCGGCAATGGCCAACATAATGCCATTACGGAAGGGCACCACTGTCGATTTCATGTTTTCATCGTCGTAGTTGCCTTCAGGGATGTCATCGGCGGTCATCAGCAAGGCACTCTTGAAGTAACGATGCATGAATTCAAGCGGCACCACGATATGCTTGATGCCCAGACGTTGGCAATGCGTGATAGCGCAAATGCGCTCACGTCCGTTCTGGGTTGAACCATAGTCGAAAGTGATGGCCAAGGCTATTTCGTCCTTGTATTCATACAACATCGTGGTGGAGTCCATGCCACCGGAGATGATGATTACTGCGTCCTTCATTTCAGTTTTCAGTTGTTCAGTTATTCAGTTGTTCAGTTAGGAGTTATGGAAACTGGCAAGGAGACGGGCACGCACCATGTCCTGATGCTCAGCATCGCCATAGTTGGCAAAGGGTTTGATGGAGATGCCGCCACGCGGATTGAACAAGCCTATGACCTCCAGATACTTGGGATCCATCAGCTTGACCAAGTCCTTCATGATGATATTCACACAGTCCTCATGGAAGTCGCCGTGATTACGGAAGCTGAAGAGATAGAGCTTTAGGCTCTTGCTCTCCACCATCAGCGTGCGCGGGATGTAGTTGATGATCAGGTGACCAAAGTCGGGCTGGCCTGTCTTAGGGCACAGCGAGGTAAACTCTGGACAATCCAAAGTGACAAGGTACTCGTTCTCAGGATGTTTGTTCTCAAACGTCTCCAGCACCTCGGGGGTATAATCGTAATTATACTGCGTGTTTTGGTTGCCCAACAACGTGACACCTTTCAGTTCTTGTTCGTTTCTTGACATGGTCTATTATTTTGCTGCAAAATTAGGAAAAAAACGTAGAGACGCAACAATTTGCGTCTCTACAAGATTTCATTCAGATTTGTGATAGATTTGTTTCCAAAATCAGCAACCCGATGTTGCCCGCTCCAACCGCTTCATTATCGAGAAGATGAACACGGCGGAGAGCAGGCAGAGCACCACGAGCACGCCCCACACCATCCATAATGGCATACCGGTGCCCCAGATGCGGGCGATGACGCTGGTGAGGTAATTGCCGATGGCGGTCACGCAGAACCACATGCCCATCATCATGCCCTTGTACTTGGGCGGTGCCACCTTCGTGACGAAGGAGATACCGATGGGGCTCAACAGCAGCTCGGCGAAAGTCAGCACGAAATAGGTGCTGATAAGCCAGTTGGGCGAAACCAAAGTACTGCTCACACCGCCTTGAGCCTTCAGCTCTGCTGGACTGGCCAAGGGGAAGGAACAAACGACCAATATGAGGAAGCCCAACGCAGCGACAATCATTCCAAGACCAATCTTGCGCGGCGAGGAAGGCTCCTTGCCTTTCTTTGCCAAAGCACCAAAAACAGCCATCGAGACGGGCGTCAGGGCGACCACGAAGAACGGGTTGAACTGCTGGAACTGCTGCGGCAGGATGTTAATCGGGTCGGGCATAACGTGATAGAACGTCCACGCCATAATCCACAAAAACGCCGTTATGCCGCATAAGATGCCGCGATTCAAAGGCTTGGTGGCCTGAGCAGCCCCAAACATCGTATAAATCGAGATGGCGACCATTGTCAGTGACCAGATATTGAAGCCAAACCGAGTGAAACCACTTGCCGTGCTTTGCGTGTAGTCGCGGGCGAAATAGGTCAGGCAAAGACCAGCCTGCTGGAACGACATCCAGAAGAAGATGACCACGGCGAAGACCATCACCAAAGCGGTGATGCGCTCGCGTGTCTGTTCTTTCGAGAGTTCCGTCACATTAACGGTGGTGCTTTCCATGGCCTTGGCCTGCTTGGTATTGACATCAGCATGCTTGAACCACTTGCGGCAGCTCAAATAGATAGCCATTGAGAGAATCAACGAGATGCAGGCCACGCCGAAGCCGTAGTTATAGGCACCCGACAGAGCATCGATATAGCTATTGGCAAAGCCAGCCAAGTCGTTGACATTGCCGCCTTGCTGCACCGCCAAGGCCTCGAAGGTAGACAATGCTTCGTCAGTAATCGTTCCATCAAGATACTGGTGCGCCAGCGAAGGAATCTGCGGCACGTAGCTATAGCCCGCCTTACCCAGGAACAAATCCGTAACCTTGGTGGCAGCCATAGGGGCAAACATCGAACCGATGTTGATGGCCATATAGAACAGGCTGAAGCCGTTATCGCGGAAGGCGCTGTATTTGGCCTCGTCGTATAGGTTGCCCACCATCACCTGCAGGTTGCCCTTAAACAAACCTGTGCCGATGGCGATAAGGGCCAAAGCGGAAAACATGGTGACCTTTGCCGTAGTCGTCGCCATAGGCACCGCCAAAAGCAAGTAACCTAAGAACATCACCACGATGCCCGACTTCACCATCTTGCCGTAGCCGAAACGGTCGGCAAGCATACCACCGATGAGGGGCATGAAATAGACGCATCCGAGGAAGATGCCATAGATGTTACCCGCTTGTGCTTCATTGTAGCCAAACTTGGCCTGTAGGAAAAGCACAAAGATGGCCAACATGGTATAATAGCCAAAGCGCTCGCCCGTGTTGGCGAGGGCGAGCGCATATAGGCCTTTAGGATGTCCTTTAAACATCTGTAGAGCGTTTAAAGTTTATGGTTTGTGTTAGGCGGTGACGCGTTCAAGCCACTTCACCATACCCAACATGACTGACATGGAGATGAGGCAGACGGCCAAGAACACGGCCCAGCATACCCAGATCGGCCAAGCGTTGTACATGACGGGACCAATCCAAATCATCAGGTTGCCAATGGCGGTGGCAGCGAGCCACAGACCTTGGCAGAGACCCAACATGTGACGAGGTGCCACTTTCGACACAAACGACAAACCCAACGGGGAGATGAACAGCTCAGCCACAGTCAGGAAGAAGTAAACGACAAACATCACCCAGTAACCTTGCTTATGTAAGCCTGCGGCAGCCATCGCACTGCTATCCATGGCGCGGAACTCATCGCCCGACGGATAACCGTTAGCCAGCGAGAGGACCATCAAGAAGAGGTAAGCAATGCCTGCGATGAACATACCCAAAGCAATCTTACGCGGTGTAGAGACGCCCCTGCCCTTTCTGGCCAATGAGGCGAAGATACCCATGACGATAGGCGTCAAAATAATCACAAACAACGGGTTCAAAGCCTGCGTGATCTCAGGAGCTAGCCACTCGGAGTTGACGAAGTCGCGAGCGAACACCATCAGCGACTGGCCATTCTGGTGGAACGAGAGCCAGAAGAACACGGCGATACCCAACACAGCGAACAAAGCTGCAATACGCTGCTTGATTTCCTTGGCCATAGCGGCTTTCTCCTCAGGAGTGTAATCAGCAACTTCAGCAGCCGTTTTCTTGGCGGGTTGCGGGAACTTCTTCTTTTGGGTGAAGAACACAATCAAGGAAATCATCATGGCGATCATCGAAGCGATGAAGGCGAAGTGGATACCTTGGTTATAGACACCGATATAGTCGGAGCAGAATTGCGTCAGGTCGGTGGCAGCACCGGCATCGATAACGGAATTGCCCATGGTCTCAGTGAACTTGGTGGTCACCTGGCCATCTTTCAGGAACTGATGGCAGAGGGCAGGCATGTCGGCATTGTAAATGAAGTTGTGAGCCTTAAGCCACCAGGTACGCAGCAGAGGAGCCACGAAGGGGGCAATCACACCACCGATATTGATGAACACGTAGAAAATCTGGAAACCGCTGTCGCGACGATCCTTGGCTTCAGCCAAAGCCTCAGGGCCTTTCTTGGCAGCTTCGGCCTCGAAGTTGTCATACAACTGACCCACTAAAGCCTGAAGGTTGCCTTTGAAGAGACCATTACCGAAGGCGATCATAAGCAGAGCCACACAGGTGAAGATCAAGATGCCCCACCAAGCACCATTGCCATCAGCAATGATTCCATCAGCGTTACGGCTGAAAAGCGGGATAGCAAGCGCCACATAACCGATGGCCATGATGACCAGACCCCACTGAATGGTGCCATGATAGTTCTGGGTACGGTCGGCAATGATACCGCCCACCAAGGCAAGCACATAGATGCCGAAGTAGAAAACAGAATAGATGAGGCCGGCAGTAGCATCGGGCAGACCGAACTTCGAAACGAGGAACAGCAGCAGGATGGCGTTCATGATGTAGTAGCCAAAACGCTCGCCCATGTTACTCAAGGCAGCAGCAATCAAGCCTTTCGGGTGATCACGCTTCGCGGTCCTCAAGTAGAAGATCAAGAAGGGAATCACGATGGCAAGAATCACGCACAACAGTACGATTGTCAAATTTGCTTTCAAAAATTCCATAATGATTAGTTTTTAATGATTATTTATTTGTTGTTTTTCAAATTTCTCGTTTTCCAACAGCGGACAAAGATAGGGAAAAATGTTTTGCAATAGCAAAAATGGAGAAAAAAGTCGGAGCATAGCCGAAAAAACACTACTTTTGCGCTTCATTTTTATGACTATGGAAATCAGCAGCAAATACAGCCCTCAGGAAGTTGAAGGCAAATGGTACGAACACTGGATGGACAAGAACTACTTCCACTCCACTCCCGACGAACGCGAACCCTATACCATCGTGATCCCGCCGCCGAATGTGACCGGCGTGCTTCACATGGGCCACATGATGAACAACACGATCCAGGACATCCTGATTCGCCGCGCCCGTATGCAAGGCAAGAACGCCTGCTGGGTACCCGGCACCGACCACGCCTCCATCGCCACCGAAGCCAAGGTGGTGAACAAGCTGGCACAACAGGGCATCAAGAAGACGGACATTGGCCGCGAGGAGTTCCTCAAGCATGCCTGGGACTGGACCCACGAGCACGGTGGCATCATCCTCAAGCAGTTGCGCCGCTTAGGTTGCTCCTGCGACTGGGAACGCACTTCGTTCACCATGGACGACATCCGCTCGAAGAGCGTCATCCGCGCCTTCGTCGACCTGTATAACAAAGGCCTGATTTACCGTGGCGTTCGTATGGTCAACTGGGACCCGAAAGCCCTAACGGCTTTGAGTGACGAGGAAGTCATCTTCAAAGACGAGCACAGCAAACTGTTCTACCTGCGTTATTACCTCCATGAGGACGACGGCACAGGTGCCACGGGTGCCGAAGGCGAGATTATCCACACCGATGAGCAAGGTCGCCGCTATGCCGTGGTGGCCACCACGCGTCCCGAGACCATCATGGGCGACACCGCCATGTGCATCAACCCTGCCGACCCCAAGAACCAATGGCTGCGCGGCAAGAAAGTCGTGGTGCCGCTGGTCAATCGCGTCATCCCCGTCATCGAGGATGATTATGTTGACATCGAGTTCGGTACGGGCTGCCTGAAGGTCACCCCTGCCCACGATGTGAACGACTATATGCTGGGCGAGAAGCACAACCTGCAGAGCATCAATATCTTCAATGATGACGCCACCTTGAGCGAGGCTGCTGGCATGTACATCGGTATGAGCCGTGAGGACTGCCGTAAGCAGATCATCATCGACATGAAGGAAGCCGGGCTGCTGGAGAAGATCGAGGACTATAATAATAAGGTGGGTTACTCCGAGCGCACCAATGTGCCGATTGAGCCGAAGCTCTCGATGCAGTGGTTCCTCAAGATGGAACACCTCGCCGACATCGCGCTGAAACCCGTGTTGAATGGCGATATCAAGTTCTATCCCGCCAAATATGTCAACCTCTACCGTCACTGGTTGGAGAACATCAAGGACTGGTGCATCAGCCGTCAGCTGTGGTGGGGCCATCAGATTCCGGCCTACTACCTGCCCGAAGGCGGTTTCGTGGTCGCCGAAACACCCGAAGAGGCTTTGAAACTCGCCATCGAGAAGACTGGTAACAAAAATTTGACCCTCAAAGATCTGCGTCAAGACGACGATGCTTTGGACACCTGGTTCAGCTCATGGCTGTGGCCTTTGTCGCTCTTCAACGGCATCCTCGACCCCGACAATGCCGAGTTCAAGTACTACTACCCCACCAACGACCTCATCACCGCCCCCGACATCATCTTCTTCTGGGTGGCCCGCATGATCATGGCTGGTGAGGAATACCAAAATGAAGTGCCGTTCAAGAATGTGTATTTCACAGGTATCGTGAGAGATAAACTGGGCCGCAAGATGTCCAAGTCATTGGGCAACTCCCCCGACCCGATTGAGCTTATCGACAAGTTCGGTGCCGACGGCGTGCGTATGGGCATGATGCTCAGCGCACCTGCCGGCAACGACATCCTCTTCGACGAGGCCCTCTGCGAGCAAGGCCGCAACTTCTGCAACAAGATTTGGAACGCCTTGCGTCTGGTGAAAGGCTGGAATGTGGACGAAAACGCCGCCCAACCCGAGGCTGCCAAGATGGCCGTGAAGTGGTTTGACGCTCGCTTCAACCAAGTGCTGGCCGAAACCAACGACAACATCGACAAGTACCGCCTCAGCGATGCCTTGATGGGTATCTATAAACTCACTTGGGACGACTTCTGCTCATGGTACCTCGAGATGGTGAAGGCGCCGCAAGGCCAAGGCATCGACCCCGTGACCTACGCCGCCACCATCAAGTTCTTCGAGAATCTGATGCTCCTGCTGCACCCCTTCATGCCGTTCATCACCGAGGAAATCTGGCATGCCATCGCCGAGCGCAAAGAAGGTGACGACATCATCATCGCTCAGCAGCCTAAGCTGCAAGCCATTGACGAAGCCATCTTGAAGCAGTTCGAGTTCACCCAAGAGGTCATCAACAACGTCCGTAAGGTGCGTTCCGACAAGAACATCGCCTTCCGCGACGCCATCCAACTCGTGGTGAAGGGCACGGCCAACAAGGACTTCGACTGTGTGATTGCCAAGCTCTGCAATGTGAGCGAGGTGAGTTATGTGGCTGAGGCTCCCGCTGGTGCCTTCGGCTTCATCGTGGGCAGCACCGAGTTCTTCGTGCCGCTCACTGGAAGCGTCGATGTCGAGGCCGAAATCAAGAAGTTGGAAGAGGAACTGAAATACGCCCAAGGCTTCCTGAAGAGCGTTGAGGCGAAGCTCTCCAACGAACGCTTCGTGAGTGGTGCTCCTGCCGCCGTCGTCGACAAGGAACGCAAGAAAAAAGCCGACGCCGAAGCCAAGATTGCTGTGATTGAGCAGCAGCTGGCTGGGCTGAGGAAATAATTCAAATGAAATGGGTAGAGACGTAGCGCGCTACGTCTCTATTATGCAAAAAACGGGTTTCATCAGTGAACGATGAAGCCCGTTTGTTTTAATGTGCCATGGCACCTATCAATAGCAGAACCAAGCCTCCCAAGGTCAAACCTGAGGCTAGGTAAAATGTCTTTTTGCCATTTCTCACTTTAATCGCAAGGTTCTTTTCCATGTCATTCACCTGGTAAATAGGTGAATTAGAACCACACATCTTTTCATAATCTGATGGATCACTGACCTCACAGGCAGCAATCTCGGCGGCATCAACATATTGTTCACCTTTCTTCGTTTCCCTCAACATATACGACACCGTATAACTTATTGAATGCCCAGTAGCATTAGTGAAACGATATGTGTCGCGGGTCACAAAATTGTTAGCCAATTCTGTCCCATAACCGCCTTCTTCTGTATGCGATGTCCTTAATACGACAAGATCATTCTTCGTTTCCGAACTTGAACCCGACAGATCGAATCCTTGTTGCGACATCTCATCACTAACTTGAGTGATTACCTGATCAAAAGTGGATTTCTTCGTGACATACTTGGTATCCATGCAACTCGAAAACCAGAAAAGTGCAGCAAGGCAAAGGAATAGACAAGATTTTTTCATAACAAATACCATTTAGAACAATAGAAAAAGCCACAAAAACCAGACCAAAACCATCAATTAAGACAAAGAAAATAAAACTATATAACCAAAGATAATCCGCGCAAACGGCATTAAAAACCACCATTTGCGCGGAAAATCTTTCAATAAGTTGCGCAACTATGGGCATTTTTACCCATTTGCGCAATTTATCAGTTGCACCCTTCACAACCGCCATCGCAGTCGCCGCCGCAACCGCTGCAGCCACCAGGTGCAAAGTCCTCATCGGTCGACTCGCGCACATCGAGGATCTCGCCCGAGAAATGGAGGTGCTTGCCCGCCATGTCGTGGTTGAAGTCCATCTTGACATGGTTGTCGCCAATCTCACGGACAAGGCCTGCAATCGGGCGACCGTCGGAGGTCTGCATCATCAGCTGGGCGCCGACTTTCACCATGTCCATCAACACATTGTTCTGCATGAACATATTCTTGTCGAGGTCCATCACATAGGCCTCATCACGCTCACCGTAGCCCTCTTCGGGGGTCAGGTGGAAGGCATAATGGTCGCCGGGCTCCTTGCCCATCAAGTTTTCTTCGAACTTGGGCAGCAACTGGTGCATACCGAAGATGCACACAAAGGGGTTCTCTTTCGTGGTCTCCTGAAGGATGGGACCGTTTTCGTCGTTCTCACGCAGGACGTAGGTCATCGTGACGACAGCTTGATCTTGAATTTTCATAGGTTTACTATTTGATGATTAATAACTTCCAAACATTTTGCGCAAGAGCCATTCCACGGCAGCTAAGCCGATGAGGACGAAGAAGATCCACTTGGAGTGAATCAAATCCTCAAAGCGGCTCTCATGGTGTTCAACGGAGGTGATGCGCGAATCATTGTGCAAATCGGCAAAAAGTTGTTGCAACTCACGGGCAGTATAGCAGTTTCCGTTGGTCAGGCGAGCGATGGTGCGCATACGGTCGATGTCAGCAGTAAGTTGCTGTGCCTCAATACCGATGGCCACCACACTAAAGGTGCCGTTCACATTGATCTTGCGCTCGCCCATCTGTGCTTGTACCTTATAGGTATACAAGCCTTCAGGTAGTAGTCCTGCATTCAGTTCATAGTCGTGGTCGCGCTTCGAGAAGGTGTAGTCGTAGGTCTCGCCTGTCAGCTTATTCTCGATTTGAATGGTCAGGTCGGGGTCAGTCACCAACTCATTGTTCGGATTGCGCAACTCGGCGGTAATGATGACAGGCTCGTTGCTGTAATAGGTCTCCTTGGCATAGATGGCCGAACCGTCGTTTGCCGACAGCAGCAAGTACTTCAGCGACTTGGAGAACATCTCGTCGAACACATCGTGGTTCTTCGATTGGTAGTATTCGTACAGCCTCCAACGCCAGATGTTGGTACCGAAAAGGAAGGCCATCTTACGCCCGTCGTTAGCGAAGCTCAACAATGGCAGTCCCGACTTGATGCCCATCACTTCTTGTAGCAACAGGTCGTCATGCGATTTCAAGGCGTTGATTTCCAGATGCGGCAAGGCCAAAGGCGGGTATTTCGCTATAAGTTGTTCCGACTTCGAGTCAAAGGTGAAGGTCGAGAAGGCCGTGTTTTGGTGCGCCTTGACATCCATCAGGGTGTTGGTCGCGCCAGAATGCAAGGCAAAGACATTCTGCAACTTGCTTAACATATCGCGGTCGGTGTCGTTACCGACGATGAAGAAGACGGGCAGCTTCACGTTCTTGTCTAACTGTGCCTTCAAGGCATTGAAATCCGTGCGTGCCGAGGGCACCTGATGCAGGATGACCAAGTCGTAGTTGCTGAACTCGGGTAGCATCTCCTTGCCAAAGCAGAAGTCCACCTCATAGTTGTCGTTGAGCACGCTGCGCAAGGCACCCAAGTCGGGATGCGGTGAGGCAGCCACACAGAGCAGCTTGTATTTCTGGTCGAGCACCTCGACATAGATATGGCGCACATTGTTCAGCAATTGCTCCTCCTCGGCGATGCCGCTCACCTCAATGTCGATGGCCATCACGCCTTTCTTAGTAGCGTCGAGCATGAAGTCGATTTCCTTGGAAAAGCGGTTGGACGGAATCTCGATGTCGCGCTTCTCGATGAGGCGACCGCTTTCCTTGAGGGTCAGTTGGGCCTTACGGCCAGCCAAGTCGCGGGCAGCGACCGTCACGCGTACGGGGAAGGTCGCTCCGAGCGACACCACCTTATTATAATGCACATTGCGGATGGCGAGATCGGGATAGGAAACCGTGTCACCCAAAACGACGGTATGGATGGGGAACGGGAAGTTCTCCGCCACCAGTTCCGGCTCAAAGCCACGGTTGTAGATACCGTCGGAGAAAAGCAGCACTGCGCCCACATTGCGCTTGTAATATCTTCTGTCCAAGGTCTTTATGAGTGACGACAGGTCCGTCAGCTGGTCGGAGAAATCGAGTTGCTCAAAATCGCGGACTTCCTCGCCAAAGAGGTATTCATCCACTTGAAAATCAGCGTTCAAGTCCTTCCTAAACTGCTCAAATTGGGTCTGGTAATCCTTTTTGTAGAACGCCGAATCCTTGCAAAGGACGACAGACGAGGAATTGTCGTGGGCAAGGATAATGGTTGGCGTTTCCACCGAGCTGAATTTCTGCCTTATCAGCGGGTTGAAAAGCAGCAAAACCACCAATCCGACCATCAAGGTTCGTAGCGCAAACAAGATGACATTCAAGGCTTTGCCGTAGTGTTGTTTCTTGTTTCGGAAATACAACACCGTGGCCGCTGCCAGACCAGCCAGCAGCGATAAAGCCAACATCCAGATGGGGATTCCGATATTCACCGATTGTTCAGATAAGGGTGCAAAGATAAGGATTTTTCGGGAAAGTCGTAATATAGATTACCGATTCAGGAAAATTCGGTTGTCGATTCGTCTTCCCATTCCCATCTGTGTTATTTCTTTAATTGAGCCATTTTTATCCCAACAACCATTTCCAAAGTGGCACCACCTGAATAGTCTTGCCGTCCTTTTCCAAAACGGTTTCTTCATCTTTGGTGATAATCATCAAATCATTCACTTCCAAGCGTTTGGAAACCTTGATTAAGGCTTCGGTTTCGCGTTGGAAAGTGCTTTCGTCTTGCAGGGAATAAGAGGCTTGAATAAGTTTTTTTTGCTCGGGCAAGTAAAAATCGACCTCCACGCCGTTATGGTAGAAATAAACCTCGTTCTTGTATTTCCTTATCAAGTTAATGGCCACCATGTTCTCCAATAGGCTGGCCTCTGGGTCGGGCAAAAACAGGTTGAGAATGCCATTGTCAATGAAATAATACTTGCGTTGGGTGTTGCGTTCGGTCAATTTGCCGATGATATTCTCCAACGGCAGCAGCAGCCACGATTCGCACATGTAATTCACATAATCAATGACCGTATCAGTGCTGGTCTTTTTGCCTGTCGAACTTACCACATTGGCCAAACGGTTGTAGGACGAAGGCTGTTTTACGCTTTCCGCCAACTTTTTGGCCAAAATGCGCAGACCAAAGTCGTTGCGGATGTCGTAACGCGCAATCAAATCGCCAAAGAAAACCTTGTTGAACAATCCGCTGAGCCATGAGCGTTTGTCGGCCACATTCATCACCTCGGGCAAACCTCCGAAACGGAAATAAGTCTCGAAATGCTTCACAATCTCTTTCCCATGAAGGTGCAAAGCGTTCTTTTCCTTCACATTAATGCCCGAAAAAGACAAATACTCAGCAAATGAAAGTGGAAACACGTCCTTAATCATATAGCGCCCGCCCAAAGTGGTCGCAATTTCCGAACTCAACATCTTGGCATTGCTGCCTGTGATATAAACCCTGTATTTTTGGTCGGCCAAGCGTCGCGCGAACCTCTCCCAACCTTCAACAACCTGAATCTCGTCGAAGAAGAAAACAGGTTGAGTATCAAACATTTCCTCGTAAGCAGATTTAATGATGTCCAAATCGGTCAAAGTCATTATTCCCAAACGATCATCCTCAAAATTGAAATAGCAGATTTCCTCCATACGATGGCCTTTTTCCAATAATTGATGGATGCGCTGATACAACAAATATGACTTTCCAGCACGACGCAAGCCCACAAGCACATAATTCAGTGCATCTTCAAACACATAATCGCGCTCAAAAAAACTTACCGACGAAATAAAATGCTGGTTTTCAACAATAATATCCTTAATCAAGTCCTTGCTCAACATGGTTTTTCGTGTTTTTTACGACTGCAAAGATATAACTTTATCGATTATGCTCGATAAAAATATATACTTTTTATCGTTTATATTCGACATAAATATACAGATTTCATCGATTATATTCGATAAAATGGGTAATTTATACTTCTATAACCAATTGTTGAACGTAATTGGCAACCTCTTCCATCCAATATATTGTTCAAGAATAGTCCTCAAAAATAAGAAAAAAAGCCTAATTTTGCGGAAAATTTGCGTCCATGAACAGCATTTCGGTCGTCATCATCACCTTCAACGAGGAGCAGAAAATCGCGCAATGCCTTGACTCCGTTAAGGATATTGCCGACGAGATCATCGTCGTTGACTCGCATTCCACCGATGCGACCGAGGCCATCTGCGACCGCTACGGCGTGAAGTTCTTCACCCAAGACTGGCTCGGCTACTCCGACCAGAAAAACCTCGCCGACGAACTCGCCACCTGCGACCTCATCTTCAGCATCGATGCCGATGAAGCACTTTCAGAAGAACTAAAACAGTCTATCAAGGCACTGAAAGACAAAGACATCGCTGAAAACGAAGTCTTCGCCATGAACCGTCTCAACAACTATTGCGGTCAGTGGGTCAAAGGCTGCGGGCTTTATCCTGAGACCAAGATCCGCATCTGGCGGCGCGGCTTCGCAGAGTGGGAAGGCATCATCCACGAATGGCTGAACTACAAAGAAACGCCGAAGAAAACTATGTTGCACGGCGACCTGCTGCACTACTCTTGGGACACGCCCGAGGCATTCCGCAAGCAGCAGTTCCATTTCGCCGAATTGGGTGCACAGTCGTACTATGAACGTGGGAAGAAGACCGGCATCCTGCCTTGGCTGTTCAGCCCGTGCATCAATTTCATTCGCACCTATATTATAAAAGGGGGCTTCCTCTACGGCAAGACAGGCTTCAGCATCTGCCGCACGATGATGCAAGCTAACAGGCATAAATACAATCTGTTAAGAGAGAAAATGAAACAAAACAAATAAGCATTATGGAAGAAGCATTTGAACAAGAAGTAGAACGCACGGTAGCGGCGCTGAAAGCCGGGAAGACTATCCTCTACCCCACCGACACCATCTGGGGTGTAGGCTGCGATGCCACCAACAACAAGGCCTGCTTGCGGGTTTACGCTGTCAAGCAGAGGCCGCTCAACAAGAGCCTTATCATCCTCGTCGACTCGGTGGAAAGGCTTCAGGATTATGTGGTTAACGTGCCAGCCATCGCCTACGACCTCATCAAAGGCGCCAAAAGCCCGCTGAGCATCATCTATCCCGAAAGCAAGAACTTGGCCAAGGCCGTTTCCGACGATAAGAGCATCTGCATCCGCGTGGTTGACAACGACTTCTGCAAGGAAGTCATCCGTCGCCTCGGCAAGCCTATCACTTCCACCTCAGCCAACCTAACCGGGCAACCTTCATCGATGATTTTCAGCGACATCTGCGATGAAATCAAAAACTCGGTGGATTATGTGGTGCAGCTCTACCACGACAGCTTCTGCAAGCCCAAAAGCTCGACCATCATCAAGCTGAATGCGGACAATACTTTTGAGATTTTGAGGCAGTAATAAGACAAAATCATCCACCATGAGATTCATTGACAGATTAATATTCTTACTGATTAAATATGACGACAATGCTCCTTGGTGGAGACGTCTCAACACAAGGGTCAACGAAGGTGCCATCATTGGTCTATCACTTTTCTTGTGGTCCAGTGTTTTCTTCTTTTTGGGTATGATTTTGTTAGCGAAAACAAATAGTGACGCTATTCCGATTATTTGGTATGCCTTTCTCGTAATGCTCGGCGTCAGTGTGGTATTGTCTTTCGCTCTAAGCATTAGGCAGAATAAAGACAAAATCGAAGATGTTCCCATATCCATTCCCGATAAAACGCTCAACCGATTTTTGGCAGTTTACATCATTTTCCCATTCGTTTGTATTATACTTGGACTCTTTGCAGCACTCATATACATTCTTTGTCAAACTGCGTTCAGCCCCGATTTGCTATCCTTGAAAAAGCAGGCAAAAGCTGGTGACCGAGTATCTCAACTTCAATTAGGAAATCGCTATTTAAAAGGTGATGGGATAAAGCAGGATTATAAAAAAGCTTTTTCATGGTTCCAAAAATCTGCCGAACAGGACTTGGCTCCTGCTTTGTTCTTTATGGGTGAATGCTATTTCTATGGCGTCGGGATTGAGAAAGACCAGGAAAAAGCCATCTCTTACTATACTCAAGCTGCCGAACACAGCTTTAGACATGCCGAATTCGTCCTTGGATATATTTATTGTAAAGAAGAATTTGGTCATCTTGACGTTCGAAAAGCAATATACTGGCTTGAACGTGCTGACAAGCATGGAGTTGTACGAGCCGCCCATCAATTAGGTGTCATACACTATCTTGGCGAATTGACAGAACGAAACGATTCCTTGGCGTTGGCATGGTTTCGCAAGGCTGCATACCATGGGGAAGCCAATTCTCAATACATGTTAGGACTGGCCTATAAGGGGAATAGCCCAATACCTCGTGACCTTAACCTATCGGCACAATGGATCAAGAAAGCAGCCATGCAAGGACATCCAGCGGCCATGGAAACTTTGGCCTATTACTACCAATATGGCATCGGGGTAGAGAAAGACTACATGCTTGCCCAAAGGTGGAGCACTGACGCCAACAAAAAGGCGGAAATGGACTCGCGCTCAAAAATAATGGCCATCGAAGGAGTAAAAGCCTTGGCTTCGGGTCAGGCCATCCTACTCACATATCCCAAAGCCAATAATATTAAGGAAGAAGCATTTGCGCTCTACAAGGAAGGATTTGGACTTCTATTTGGCATCGAAATAGAGCCCAACTTCCCGAAAGCCATAGACAAACTGACCGAAGCCGCCGTAAAAGGAAGTCCCAACGCCAAAGTGTTACTTGCCTATTGTTATGCCAGCGGGTATGGAGTGCACCTCGATGCCGAGGTTGCTTTACATCTGTACATCGGGAAAATCCAAATCAAATACGACATTGGCAACGAGTCTTACACCATAGATTTTGAGCTCTTCGAAGACGGCACCTTCAATAAAACAATGGATTTGGAATTAAAAAAGGAATAAAAACATTATCTTTGCGCCCCTAAAATCTTATTCTATCCCAATGAAATCACTGAAATTGTTTTTCTTGGCTATTGTTTGCCTCTTTGCAATGGCAGCGACAGCCCAAAACCAACCACAAAAACCCCAGACGAAAGCCCAGATGAATGCCCAAAAACTGGGCACTGTTCTATATCTCATCGAGAACTTCTACGTCGACACCGCCAATACGGACAAAGTGACCGAAGACGCCATCATAGCCGCATTGAAGGAACTCGACCCACACTCGGCCTACATATCGAAGAAGGATGTGGAGAAAGCCAACGAGCCCCTCGTGGGCAGCTTCGAAGGCATCGGTGTGACCTTCCAACTCATCCGCGACACCATCACCGTCATCAGCCCCGTGGCAGGCGGTCCCTCAGAGAAGGTGGGCATCATGGCCGGCGACCAATTCATCAAGATTGACGGCGAAGAATGCTTTGGCAAGAAGGTCGACAACGAATACGTGCAGAAACACCTGCGCGGCAAGAAAGGCACCAAGGTCACCGTCAGCGTGAAGCGAGGCAATGACCCCGAGCTCCTTGACTTTGAGATCACCCGCGACAAGATCCCGTTGAACAGCATCAACGCGGCCTATATGCTCGACAACCATGTTGGCTACATCAAACTCGACCGTTTCGCCCAAGAGTCGACGCAAGAGTTCAAGGAAGCCATCACCAAGCTGCAAAGCCAAGGTATGGAGTCGCTCATCTTTGACCTGCGAGGCAACACGGGTGGCTACCTCAATACCGCCATTGATCTCGTGGACCAATTCCTCACCGAAGACAAACTCATCGTCTTCACCGAAGGCACACACTCGCCCCGCCAAGAATGGAGAAGCAAGGCTTCTGGGCTTTACACCTCGGGCAAGCTGGTGGTCCTCATCGACGAAGGCTCGGCATCAGCCAGCGAGATCCTCTCGGGCGCCATCCAAGACCATGACCGCGGTGTCGTCATCGGGCGTCGTTCCTTCGGCAAAGGGCTGGTTCAGAGACCTTTCAACCTCCCTGACGGCTCACAGATGCGCCTTACCACTTCGCGTTACCACACACCTTCGGGTCGCTGCATCCAACGCCCTTATGAGAATGGTGCAGAGGACTATGCCAAGGAGATGAACAAACGCCTCGAACATGGCGAGTATTTCCATGCCGACAGCATCCATTTCCCCGACTCGCTGAAGTATAAGACCGATGGCGGTCGCACCGTCTACGGTGGCGGCGGCATCATGCCCGACCTCTTCATCCCTGTCGACACGGCATACAACAGCAAACTCTACACCAACCTCGTCCGCAAGGGTGCCTTGAACCGCTTCACCACCGACTATGGCCTCAAGCACCGTGATGCCATCAAGGCACAATATGGCAGCTTCGACAATTTCAACAAGGACTTCGTCGTCGGTCAAGACCTCATCGACGGGCTGAAAGCCGCCGCCAAAGAAGCCAAGGTGACATGGAACGAGGAACAGTTCAAACGCTCAGAGAAGTTCCTTCTCCTACAGATGAAAGCCTTGATTGCCCGTAATGTTTGGGAGACGCAGCAATACTACCAAGTGATGTCCTCCGTTGATCCAGGTATACAAACAGCCATGGAAGTGCTTGGTAATGAAAAAGAATACAAGCGTATCCTCAAAGGCTAATAAGTTGTTCTCTCGTTTTTTTCTATCTCCTCTGTAACTTTTTTGGGGTTTCCACGTCTACGTTTTCGGAAATATTCCTATTTTTGCCGTTTGGACATCTACTTTTTTGTAGAAATCATGTAACAAATTAAATATCAATCTATTAAATTCAAAAAATGAAGAAATTCCGTTTACTCAGCGCAGCATTCCTGATGATGGGTCTGCTGTTTGGCACCCAAGTGATGGCCCAGCACATCGAACTCGGCGCTGCCAAGTCGGCACAGCGTTGTGCCAGCGTGACTGACGAAGGCTTCACAGCCTCCTTCTCCTTCAGCAGCATCGACGCTACTGAAGTCTCCACTGAAAAAGGTGCTTTCTCCTACATTACCATGGAAAACACCTATCCTTCTGGCAACTTGGGTGACCCCACCCTGCCTGCAGTCAACAAACTGATCGCCATCCCTTACGGCGTCAGCAATATCTCCGTTGAGGTGAAGAACTACACCACCAAGGTGTACTCCCTCTCCGACTTTGGCATCAAGACGATCTATCCTCAGCAGATGCCGCTCCGCAAAGACCAGAAACCTGGCGACCTTCCTTTCGCCTACAATGAGAAGACCTACAATGCCAAAGGCTTCATCGAGCGTCCCATCGCCGAGGTGAAGATCAAAGGCACGATGCGTGGCATCCAAATCGGTGCCCTGACGGTCAACCCCGTGCAGTATGACGCCGCCACCAACAGCATCCGCGTCTACAACGACATCGAAGTCGAAGTGCGCTATAGCCAATACGACAAGTCGGCTGCCTACAACGAGTTCGCCCGTACCTTCAGCCCTTACTTCGCCAATGTCTACGGTCAGATGTTCAACTGGCGCGACGACGTGTATGACGAGCACCCCGACCTCTGGCAGAACCCCGTCCACATGCTGATCATCGCCGACCGTATGTTCGAGGAATGCCTGCAGCCTTGGTATACTTGGAAGACCACGAAGGGCTTCTACCTGAACATCAACTACACCGATGAAATCGGCACCAGCGCGGCTGCCATCCGTACCTTCATCCAAGAGGAGTACGACAAAGAGCCGCCCACCTTCCTGATGATCATGGGCGACAAGAACCAAGTGGCCGCCAGTGCCACGGGTAGCGAGACCCACTGCGTCACCGACCTCCAGTATTCAAGTGTCGACGGCGACGAGTTCCCCGATATGTACCACAGCCGTTTCCCCGCTGAGACCGTTGCCCAGATGGAGGCCATGATCAACAAGGCCCTCGAATATGAGCAATACACCATGCCTGACCCGACTTATCTGAACAACGTGCTCCTCATCGCTGGTGAAGACAGCGGCTGGGGTGTCACCGTGGGTCGTCCCACCATTTGGTACGCCACCAACTATTACTTCAATGAAGAACACGGCTTCGACCAAGTCCACGAATTCAGCCATGGCGTCTACACAGGCTGCTATACCTGGCTGAACGAAGGCGTCGGCTTCGCCAACTACACCGCCCACGGCTCCAACACCAGCTGGGCTGGTCCTCAATTCACTGTGAGCGATGTCAACAACCTGACCAACGAGCACAAGTACTTCCTCGCCATGGGTAACTGCTGCGAGGCTGCCGACTGGGGTATCAGTGGCACCTGCTTCGGCGAGGCCATGGTGCGCGCCGAGAACAAGGCCGCCTATGCCTACATCGGTTCCTGCCCCTCCACCTACTGGCTGAATGACTACTACTTCGGCGTTGGCGCCACGAACCGTGCCGACGGCACCATGCCTTCCTACGAAGAGACCACCATGGGCTTCTATGATGCCATGTGGACTGACGGCGCCTACAACACCGTCACCTCTATGATGTTTATCGGCAACCTGGCTAGCAATGCCGCCCAAGCCCTCGGCTACACACTCCACTGCAGCACGCTTTACGACTGGCAAGCCTACCACACCCTGGGTGATGGTTCCATCCTGCCTTTCCGCGTCCAGCCTACCGAAAACACGATCAGCCACCTGCCCACCCTGCCCATCGGCATGGACTTCTTCACCGTCAACGCGAACCCCGGTTCGTATGTGGGTATCTCCAAGGACGGCGTCCTCTATGGCGCAGGCATGGTTGGTGAGAGCGGCTCTGCCGACATCGCAATCACGCCCATCACCAGCGGCGGCGATGTCACCATCTGTGTGACCCATCCGCAATATATTCCTTACACCAGCATCATCCCTGCTGCTGCTATGGATGGCCCATACGTTACGGTCGACAGCTTCACTCCCGCCAACGCCCACGTTGGCGACGAGACTCCGTTGAACATCACCTTTAAGAATGTGGGTACCGAACCCACCAACGGCACCACCAATGTGACCCTGACTTGCGAAGACAACACCTTGACTATCCTTAATGGTGTCGGCTCTTTCGGCAGCCTGGATCCGGATGCCACCACTCAAATCAATGGCTTCAGCTATAGCATTGCTGAAGGCGTCGCCGACGGCACAAGATACACCATCCAAGTTGCCGCCGTCTGTGGTAGCGAGACTTGGGAAGGCAAAGTCATCATCACCGCTGGTGAGGCTGTGCTGCAATTCGAAGGCATGGCTAATATTAGTGAATTCGTCCCTGGCGAAACGCTCACCGTCACCGCATCGTTCAAGAACGTTGGTCACTACATGGCCACCAATGCCATTGCCAGCATCGCCTCAACAAGTGAATATGTCACCATCGAAAACGAGACCATCGAAGTGGGTACTATCGACCCGACCGGCGTCGCCACTTGCGTGTTCAACATCACTATTGATGCCAGCTGCCCCACGACTGAGCAACTTCCTCTCAACTTCACCTTGAATGCTGATGGCGGCCTCGTCGCTGAAGGCTCTGGCGTCATCAAGAATGCTTGCAATGTCATCTTCGACCTCGTCGACAGCTATGGCGACGGTTGGAACGGCAACGAACTGGTGGTTTCCTTCAGCGATGGCACCCCCACACAGAACATGACCATTTCAAGCGGTTCCTCTGCAACCTACATCTTAGAAATCGGCCGTGGCGTGCATGTCACCCTGAGCTGGGTCAACGGTAGCTATTCCTACGAATGCTCCTTCACAGTGAAGTACGAAGACGGCACTCAGATCTATTCGGGCGGCGCTGGCGTGAACTATGAGTTCGACTGCGACTGCGCTGGCGGTACTCCTATAGGTGTCTACAACCCCGTCGAGAACCTGCAAGCTGAAGCCACCAACACCAGCGTCATATTGACCTGGAACGCTCCCGAAGGTGCCATCAACTACATCATCAGCCGCAACGGTATCGAAATCGGTCAGACGGCAGAGACCACCTACACTGACGTCCTGGTTAGCAAAGACGGTGTCTACACCTATTGCGTGGTGGCCGAGTACACCGACGGTGTCTCCTTGCCTGAATGCGTCATCGTTGAGTTCTTCGATGCCATCAGCGAAAACGAGGTTGAGTTCTCCATCTATCCTAACCCTGTCAACAGCACGCTTACCATCAATGGTGGCGCAGCCGAGTACAGCTATGCCATGTTCAACGGCATGGGTCAGATGGTGGCCAACGGTAAAGCCCAAGGCACCGAACAGATCAATGTCAGCGAAATGACTAAGGGTGTCTACTTCCTCCGCCTCACCACCGGTACGCAAGTGCGCATCGAGAAGGTCGTCGTAGAATAACCACACTCGCAGAAATGCATGAAGAAAGGTCGTCCGTGTGGGCGACCTTTTTTTGTATCATGCAGGGTTTAGTTTCTGCGTATTCAGCGGATTCTGCGTGAAAATAACTCACATTCCGCGTTGTTTCTTGATGGTTTCGTAAGCTGCGTTGATTTCTTGGAACTTCTTCTCAGCTGCCTGCCGCACCTCGTCGCCGAGGTTACTCACCAAGTCGGGATGGTTTTTCTTGGCCATCTCGCGGTAGGCCCGCTTCACCTCCTCGTCGGAGGCCGAAGGATCGACACCGAGTATCTTGTAAGCGCTGTTGGTCTCCTTGATGAACATGGCCTTCACCGACTGGAAATCGCTATTGGTGATGCCCATATAGTCAGAGATGGTGTTGATGACACCCAGTTCCTCTTGCGAAATCGCGCCGTCGGCATTGGCGATGCCAAACAGATAATGCAACAGCTGCAGACGTGAGGAATAATCCATATAACGACCCACCTGTTGGCTGACGTCGTAAAGATTGTACTCTTTCTCCAAAATCTCGCGCAGCATATTGATGTAGTTCTCGGCACGCTCCTGACCGAAGTTCTGCAGGAAGAAACGCTTCACGTAGTCGAGTTCGGAACGTTTCACGTTGCCGTCAGCTTTCATCACTGCAGCCGAAAGCACCAACAAGGTCACATTGAAGTCACGTTTCTCTTCAGTATTGCCGAAGGTGTCCTCCACCTCCGATCGTATGATGCGCGGCCTGTTGCTGGAGAACAGCCCTCCAATGGCATAGCCAATGATGGCGCCCAAAGGGCCACCGAACGACCATCCTAAACCAGCCAAAATCAATCTCAAAAAGAAGCCCATCGTAGTCTAGTATTAGTTTTGAGGCGCAAAAGTACACAAATCTTGGATTATAGGTCGTTAATCTGCTGATTCGGGGAAGAATTAATTTTCATACGCTATTCCAAATAAGAGAAAAAATTGTACTTTTGCCTCCTATTTTAAGTCAACAACTAATTACCAAATAATCAAACTCACTAATCAACATGAAAAAAGTCGTATTTACACTTGCTCTTGTGGCTATGTCACTCATGACTATGGCCCAGAAGTGGGTTGGCATCGATGGCAACACACCTGCCGCCCCGCAAGTCAAGTTGGTTTCGAGCAGCGAATCCAAAGTCGTCGTCGACTTCTCGCTGAGCGGTTTCAACATGACGAAAGTGAGCACACCCAACGGCATTCAGCAGGTCATCTCGGTCCCTAAGATGGCCTCCATGCTCGAAGCCGGTGCTCCTGACCTCCCACACTTCCCCATCCCCGCCATCATCGGTGATGCCGCTGAGATGGAAGTTAACGTCACCAGCTGCACTTTCAAGGATTTCCAAAACGTCGAAGTGGCCCCATCCAAGGGTAACTTCAGCCGTCAGATCGACCCTGAGACTGTAGCTTACATCTATGGACCCATGTATCAGAAAGACGCCTTCTATCCTGCCTCGCAGGCCTATCTGGAGACGCCTTACATCTTCCGTGACTTCCGTGGTCAGGACATCATGGTCAGCCCCTTCGCCTACAACCCGATGACCAAGACCCTTCGTGTCTACACGAACATGACCATCGAGATGAAGAAGGTGAGCGACAACGGCGTGAACCAAAAAGTGAGCCGCAAGGCCGCCGAAAAGGTCGCTCCCGAAATGATGGAAGCCTACAACCACCGTTTCATCAACTTCAAAGACAACGCTAAAGACTACACCTTCGTCACCGACCGCGGCGAGATGCTCGTCGTCTGCCCCGACCAATACATGGAAGCCATGCAGCCTTTCGTTGACTGGAAGAACCAATCGGGTCGTCCCACCACCATCGTGAGCCTCTCCGAAGTGGGTGGCAACAACGACAACACCATCAAGAATTACATCAATGACATCTACACCAACCCTGAGCGCAACCTCGTTTACGTCCTCTTGGTAGGCGACTATAGCGACCTCACCCCCCACTCCATGAGTGGTGGCCGCTCCGACAACTGGTTCGGCCAATTGGAAGGTAGCGACTACTACCTCGAAGTCCTCACGGGCCGTTTCTCAGTGCAGAGCATCGCCGACGTGGAGACCCATGTCGAGAAGGTCTTGTACTATGAGCGCGACATGCCGGAAGGCCTCACCTGGCTCAACCAAGGCATCGGCATCGGAGCCAATGAAGGTGCAGGCCAAGGCCACATGGGCGGCGAAGCCGACTATGTGCACATCAACTACATCCGCGATACCCTCATGCACTACACCTACGAAACCGTTACCCAACAGTATAGCGGTGTGGGCGGCGGCACCAATGCCACCGCTATCAGCGCCGACTTCAACGCTGGTAAGAGCATCTGCAACTACTGCAACCACGGTTCGCAGACGAGCTGGGCTGTGGCCAACTACAGCAACAGCAACGTGAATGCTCTGGTCAACGACGACAAATGGCCTTACATCTGGTCGGTGGCCTGCAACAACGGTCAATTCGACGGCACCTGCTTCGGCGAGGCCTGGCTGAGAGCCACCAACAACGCCACGGGTCGTCCCACTGGCGCCGTCGGCGGTATGTTCAGCTGGATCTCACAACCTTGGGTGCCTCCAATGACGGGTCAAGACGAGATGGTTGACATCCTCACGGAATGGAAACACAACGACCAGTTCAACCACACCTTTGGTGGCGCCTCCCTCAACGGCAGCATGTACATGCTTGACATGCACCCCAGCGACCAAGGTGCCACCCATAACACCTGGATCCTCTTCGGCGACCCGAGCCTGATGGTGCGTACCGACAACCCTGTCAACATGAATGTAGGCCTCAATCCCGCCGCCCTGATGCTTGGCATGAACGAATTGGAAATCACCGCTGAGAACACTGCCTATGGCATCGCTACCTTGATGATGGACGGCGAGATCATCGCCACTGCCGACATCCACGACGGTGTCGCCAACATGAGCTTCTCACCCTTGTCGAACGTTGGCACCGCCACCTTGACTGTGATGGGCTATAACAAGGTGACAGAGATTCTCCCCGTTGAGATCCTGCCTGCCGAAGGCGCCTACCTCACCATCGACGGCTACTCACCCAACTTCGCCCCTGTCAATGTGGAGACGAGCCTCTCCATCAGCTTCAAGAATGTGGGTGTCGACCCGACTGGCGACGTCACCAACATCACCCTCAGCTGCGCCGACGACCGCTTGAGCCTCACCAACAGCACCGCCACTTTGGGCGTGATGGAAGCTCAAGAAGTCAACACCCTGCAGGATGCTTTCAGCTTCATCGTCGCTGAAGGCGTTGAAGACGGCACCCGCTTCCAAGTCGACATCACCATGGAGTGTGGCACCAATACCTGGATTGGTAAGCTGTTCATCACCGCTGGTCAAGCCATCCTCGACTTCGGTGGCGCAGACTGGGCCGGCAGCTATGTGCCTGGCGAAGACCTGACCATCGTCGCCAAGTTCCAGAACATCGGTCACTATATGGCTACCAACGCCTTCGCCACCATCAGCTGCGAGAGCGAATACGTCACCCTCCTCAACGAGAGCGTTGAGTTCGGCACCATCGACCCCGATGGCACCGCCACCTGCATCTTCCATCTGACCATCGACGAAAGTTGCCCCGAGACTGAGCAGATCCCCGTCACCTTCAACATGCAAGCTGAAGGCGGCCTGACGGCTGAAGGCAACCTCGTTTTGAAGAACACCTGCAATGTCATCTTCGACCTCGTCGACAGCTATGGCGACGGCTGGAACGGCAACCAACTGGTGGTCTCCTTCAGCGATGGCACGCCCACTCAAAACCTCACCATCACGGACGGCTCTTCTGCAATCTACACCCTCGAAATCGGTCGCGGTGTGCATGTCACCTTGAGCTGGATCAACGGTAGCTATTCCTACGAATGCTCCTTCACGGTGAAGTACGAAGACGGCACTCAGATCTATTCGGGCGGCGCTGGCGTGAACTACGAGTTCGACTGCGACTGCGCTGGTGGTTCGCACTTCGACACCTACGCTCCTGTTGAGAACCTCGACGCCGAACTCGAGATCGGCCTCGTCATCCTGACTTGGGATGCTCCTGAAGGCGCTCTCAACTACACCGTCTTCCGTAACGGCATCGAAATCGGCCAGACCGAAGAGTCCACCTACACCGACAACGTGTACTCCGAGATCCACTTCACCTACTGCGTCGTTGCCAACTACGAACGCGGCAGCTCACTGCCTGAATGCATCGATGTGAAGGCTGAAATGAGCGTCGATGAAAACGAAGCCGAATTCACCATCTATCCTAACCCCGTCAACAACATGCTTTACATCAACGGCGGCAACGCCCAGTACAGCTATGTGATGTACAACGGCATGGGTCAAGTGGTGGCCAGCGGCAAAGCCCAAGGCACTGAACAAATCAATGTCAACAATATGACTCAAGGCGTGTACTTCCTCCGCCTCACCACAGGCACGCAGGTCCGTCTTGAAAAGGTTGTCGTGAAATAAGCCGACGACCATGCATCAAAAAAGGAGGTTGCCCAAGGGCAGCCTCCTTTTTTTAATCCTCAAACACCGTCTCGACGGAAACCACCGAAGCGGTGAAGAACCATCCTACGCCAGCACCTTCTGGCTGTATGTTGGTGCTCACATTGGCGGGCGCACCCATCATAGGATTACTGCCTGTCGACATGATCAAAGTATAGAAATACATCATGTAATCCATAGGAATGCTATAGAGGTCGGCACGGATGCGGTCGCCACTCTTCAGCTTCGACTTACGGAAATAACCGATGGGGATCTCCTTGTTCGCCTCCAACATCTCGGGACCATTGATATAATACCCAGCATAACCGCCAACGGGTATCATCATGCGCATATTCAGACTATCGGTCTTCAAGGTGTCGTTTTTCGAAATCATCGGCATGTAGATAATCGTCGGGTCAGCAAGACTCTGGAAATGGGGATAGAGCCACTCTATGGTGTCGCCAAAAAACACGGAGATGACGGAATCGTTGTCCGCGTTATAGGGTTTGATGACCAAGCTGTCGATGGTTTCCACATTATTGGCCATATAACTCTCGGCATACAGCCGCAAAATGCCATTTTCCGCATTATCATCGGGTACTTCGGCACAGAAGTGATACATTCTGTTTTTCACACCCGCTACAGGCTCGGTAAAATAATGTCCAGGAGTGTCTTCCGCCTCATAATAGTATATGGTGTCGACACCATCCGTCACATACACCGTAGCGCCACTCACCATCTTGACCTCGTCGTGGTTATAGAAATCGGCGGTATAACTCAAGATGGCCTCATGGCATTTCAATTCATCGGTAAACGAGGCCTCTACGCCAATCATCGGCTCGCCCTCCTCAACATCGATGACGATGTCTTCGGTACAAGCCACAATAGGTGTCAGCAATAAAAAAGCCCATATCTTATAGAATCTTTTCATAGCGTTCAGAATTTGAAGTTATATGAAATGGATGGCACAGCCGAGAACAGATACATGTTTTTGGTCTCAATGTTACCGTCTTTACCTTGCTCGAAGGTGACTGCCCAAGTGTTGTGACGGGCATAAGCGTTATAAACCGATACATTGAGTTCATGTTCCCAGCGTCTCTCCTTCTTCAGGTCACCCAGCTTGCAGGTAAACGACAAGTCAAGACGGTGGTAGTCAGGATAACGGCTCTCGTTACGCTTGCCGTTGTAGACAGCGTAGGTCACGCCGTTGATGGTATACTGTCCATAGGGGAAAGTCACCGGCTGACCTGTGTTATAGATCCAGTTGGCCGCCAGGCTGATGCGGGGCGACACGTCATAGTTGGCCACTAGCACCAGGTTGTGAGGGCGGTCGTAAGGCGAGCGGTATTCCTTGCCTTGGCTGATGCCTTCGATGGTACGGAACGAACGTGAATAGGTATAGGAGATCCAACCCGTGAACTTGCCCACATTCTTTCTCACCAAAAACTCAGCGCCGTAAGACCTACCCTTGCCCACACGCAGCTCGCCGTCGATCAGCAGATAGCCATAGGTGATGGCATTGTCCTTGAAGTCGATGACGTTCTTCATGTCCTTATAGTACAGCTCAACGGAGGTCTCGATGGCATCATCGTTGAAGTTGCGGAAATAGCCAACGGCAAACTGGTCGCATTTCTGTGGCTTCACATTGGGACTGGTCGGGAACCACACGTCAAAGGGCAAGCCACCCGTAGCAGCCGAAGCCACCTGTGCATATTGGGCCGTACGCGAATAGGAGGCCTTTACCGACGACTGCTCGTCGATACGGTACATGGCTGCCACACGCGGCTCGGGGTTGATGGAGGTATTGAAGACCTCACCTGCACCATAATGCAGGGTGTCGGTCACCGTATAGAACACATTGTCGAAGACATACAAATCCTCTTGGCCGATGTTTTGGAAGCATGAAAGCCTCAAGCCAGCACGTACTGAGAATCGCGGTGTAGGTGAATAGTCATGCGTGATATAGAGGGCATGCTCCAAGCCCTTGCGTGCCACCGCCTCCGACTGGTCAATCTGGAGGTATTGCGACAAGGCACCACCGCGGTCATCCATCTCGCCTTGCAGATACGACTGATAGCCCGTGGTCAAACCCATCTTAGTAACGTTTTCGTCGTTCCAGTGCATGGCCAGATCGTAGGAAAGGCTGGCGGCATCGGTACCCGCTTTGATGGAGAAGTCGTAAGGGCTGTAATCGATGTCGATGCTGTAGCGGTAGCGTGAGCCTATCAAAGCAAGGTTGGAGGTAATGCGGTCGGAGAAGATATGGCTCCAACGCAACGTGGCGCTGCTGTTGCCATAGCCCAGTCCAATCATCTTCTGCATGTTAAACTCGTCATGCCCATGATATACGGAGGCGAAAATCCTGTTTTTCCCGTCGATGGCATGCGTCACCTTGGCGTTGAGATCGTAGAAATAGATGCTGGAGTTCTTCAAGTCGTCGCCCAAAAAAGGAAGCACCAGCCCCGCATAGGTGGTACGCCCTGCCGCCATCACCGAGGTCTTATGGTCGTTCAATGGGGTTTCAAGCATCAAGCGGCTGGTCACCAAACCCACACCGCCTTGCATCCCAAAACGCTTCGGCATCTCATCTTTCACCGTCACGTCGAGCACCGAAGAGAGACGGCCTCCGAAGTTGGCGGGGATGTCGCCTTTGTAAAGTGTGGCGTCCTTCACCACGTCGTTGTTGAACACGGAGAAGAAGCCCAGAAAATGCGAGGCATTATAGATGGGCGCACCATCCAATAGGATCAGGTTATGGTCGGTGGCACCGCCACGCACACTGAAGCCCGACGAGCCTTCCGAGGCCGACTGCACACCCGGCAACAAGGTGATGCTCTTGATGACATCCACCTCACCCATCAAAGCCGGGATTTTCTTGATGGTGATCATGTCGAGCGTTTGCACACTCATCGCCATCGCCGACACATTACGGTCCTTGCGCTCGCTGGTCACCTCCACCTCCGAGAGCTGTTCCGACTCCGGCTTGAGTTTCATGTTGACTGTCTGGGGCTTACTGCCGACGCTCACCGTTTTATTAAGAGTGCTGTAGCCGATATAGGAGACGCGAAGCACCTGCTCTCCCAATGGCAAGTCCAAGGCATAACGGCCCCGCTCGTCAGTAGTAGTACCCACGTGTAGCTTCTCGACGTAGATGGAAACACCTATCAAAGTCTCGCCTGTCTCAGCATCCTTGATCACACCCGTGATTTGCCCCTTCTGTTGCGAGAACACGTTGATTGTCAACGAGAAAAGAAGCAATAAAAATAAGAATAGTCTTCGACGCATTTGTTGTCTCAAAAATTTGCGCAAAGATACGAAACAAAGGGCATTCGCCGCTTGCTTTTTGGGCAAAAACCTTTGTATTATCTATCAATCGCACGCACTGGGGTTGGGTTGATACCCCATCCGTCCCATCTTCTCCACCTCCAACGAAGGCTGCCCGAATTCTTCCGTCACCTTACCCAAGAGCAGATACACGCCATCGCCCTGGAATGGCCATGCCTTTAGCACCTGCGGAAAATGCACCGTGTCGAAGGCCTCGCCTGTGACATCCACGAAGGTGCCCAGCGCCATCGTGTCGCCCTTGCAAGTGCGTACATATTTCACTGTGACCAGCTTACCCAACATCCGATAACTCTTGCCCACAAAATGCAGCATCTGCGAAGCCATCAGTTCGCCACGGAAACGGGTCTTCAGCAGGTCGAACCAAGTCAAAGAGACGGGAAATCCATAGAGTTCAATCTCATCGTAGGCGTTCTGCAAGACGTTGGTCGTGAAGTCGGGGAACTCGAAATGCTGGTTCTCGAGGCGGAAAAGGGTCTCAGGTTGTTCCTTCTTGCCTTGACTCTTGTTGAGATGCGCCTGCCACAGCAACTCGGCCTTGGGTTTCTTCGTGAAGCCGAAGGCACCGCCACGGATGAGCAGAACGAGCTGTTCCAAGGTGAACGGCACCCGCGCCATGAAGTCGTCCAAGCTGGCGAAAGGACCACGTGCCTCACGTTCGGCTAGAAAACGCTCCACGAAATGCTGCTCCAACCCTTGCAGATGGACGAAACCCATGAAGATGGTGCGACCGTTCAAGGTGGTGTGGTAACTGCTTCGGTTGACACAAGGCAGGTGTACTTTAGCCCCCATGCGCCTCGCCTCATTGAAGTAGAACCAGGTTTGATAGAACCCGCCGAAATTGTTGATGACCGCCACCTGAAACTCTAGCGGATAATGGCTCTTCAGATAAAGGCTCTGGTAACTCTCCACGGCATACGAGGCCGAATGCGCCTTCGAGAAGGAATAGCCCGAAAACGACTCGATCTGTCGCCAGAGTTCACTCACCAAGGCATCAGGATAGCCCTTGGCCTTGCAGTTGTCGAAGAAACGTTTCGTGACTTCCTCAAATTCCGACTTGTCGCGCATCTTGTGGCCCATCATGCGGCGCAACACATCGGCATCGGCCAGGTCCAAGCCCGCAAAGTAATGACCCACCTTCAGCACATCCTCCTGATAGATCATCACGCCATACGTCTCGGCCAACAGTTCCTTCAGCAGCGGATGCTTATAGTCCACCGACTCGGGATGATGGAAACGATGGATATATTCCCGCATCATGCCCGAACGCGCCACGCCTGGCCGGATGATGGAACTGGCCGCTACCAAGGTCTTGTAGTCGGAACAACGCAACTTACGCAGCAGGCCACGCATGGCCGGGCTTTCGATATAGAAACAACCACAAGTCTCGGCTTTGAGCAGCTGGCGTCGTATCAGTTCATCCTGTTTCAGCGCGTTGATTTGGTGGATGTCGATACGGACGCCACGGCTGCGCTCCACCATCTCCACCGCGTCGCGGATGTGTGCGATGCCGCGCTGGCTGAGGATGTCCATCTTGACGAAGCCTATCTTCTCGGCCGAATACATGTCGTATTGCGTCGTCGGGAAACCCTTGGGGGGCAGGTCGAGGGCAGCAAAGTCGGTGACAGGCTGTTCGGTGACGAGCACACCGCCAGCATGGATGGAGCGCTGACGCGGGAAGTCGTGGAGGCGCTCGGCAAACGAAAGGATCTGCTGACCGATGAAATACTGCTGGGCAAACGCCTTGGGATTGCGTTCCATCTGGTCGATCTCGCCTTTGGGCAGGCCAAACACCTTGCCCAACTCGCGGCAGAGGGAGTTCTCCTGGAAGGTGACCGTCGCACCCAACAGTGCCACATGCTCCTGTCCGTATTTCTCGAAGATGTGCGCGATGACCGTGTCCCTATCCTTCCACGAGAAGTCGAGGTCGAAGTCGGGCGGGCTGCTCCGTTTGGGGTTGAGGAAACGCTCAAAGTACAGGTCCAATTCTATCGGGTCCACGTCGGTGATCTTCAGGCAGTAGGCCACCACACTGTTGGCCCCGCTGCCACGCCCTACATGGTAGAAGCCTTGTTTCATAGCAAATTGGACGATCTCCCAGGCGATGAGGAAATAGGCGCAAAAGCCTTTCTGCTCTATGATATCAAGTTCCTTCTCGATACGACGATAGGCGGTCTTGTTGGACGTGCCATAGCGGTAGGCCATACCATCGAAAGCCAGCTTGCGCAGTAGTTCGCGGTCATCATAGGCGTTGCCCGTGAAGGTATGCTTGCTCTTCACACTCGCGTCGATGTTGATTTCACATTCCTCAAGGATACCCTCCGCATTTTCAACCAATTGCGGATAGAGCGCGTAAGTGGTCCTCAGCCGTTCGGCAGGCAGCAGGATCTCATCGGGAGCGGCACAGGCCTTGGGATCGAGGCGCGAGATCAGCACATTTCCGTCGATGGCGCGCATGCATTGGTGCAACTCGAAGTCGGCCTTTTCAGCGAAAGTGACGGGCTGCATGGCTACCAGTTTTTCGAACGACTCGCAGGCAAACATTTTGGTCAGTTGGGAGAAGCGCACGCCAAGGTATTCGTTCGCTTTCAACTGGTTTTGACGACGTTTCCCGAAAGGATAGATCACGAAGACATCATCCCATTCGGGTGCCAACTCGGGATAGGGTTGTTTGGTGAGGTTGTGTTGGGTCAGGAAACGGTTCAGTTCGGCGAAACCCTTATTGTTTTTGGCCAAGGCCACATAGAGCAACTCGTTGCCGTTGCGGAACTCCACGCCCACCACGGGCCTGATGCCCTGTTTTTGGCATTCAAACACGAAGTCGGCCACACCCATCGTCGTGTTGATGTCGGTCAATGGCAGGGTCGTATAACCCATTGCAGTGGCTTTTTTGACCAAGTCCGCAATCGGCAACGTCCCGTAGCACAAGCTGTTATATGAATGTACGGCAATCAGCACAATTGTTTTGATTAGTTTTTAATCAAATTTTTCGCCGTAAATTTAATCAAAACTTTTGGGATAAAGGGAACACTAAAGGCAAAAAACTTTTGCCTTGCTGCAAAGTTGGCAAAAAAGCCTAAAAGACTTGGTCTTATCGTTCAGAACGCACTGCACGGACGGACATACCGCCGATGCGGCCATGGCCGCCTATAATGCAGGTGCTAGAGCCTAAAAATCCCCACGCGCTTAGTGGGGATTCTAGATAGAGCGAATTCGACCAATAGTAGCAACAGTAGCCGACACCTAAGATGTGGTTCGCCATTTGGACGCCAGCTGTAGGCAGAAACATGCTATTGCCATTTGCTGCAGTAAAGAGCATGCCATTCACGCCATCCTGCGTAATCCATGTAATAGTCGTGTTTTCGTATAGTTCTTCCCATTCTTCTTTGGTGGGCATGCGCCAGCCATTACCCCAGGTAGCCGTAGCGGCATCATCATCGGGTAACAAGGTTGTCAGGTCGTCGGTGAATCCTTCGTAACCATAAATGGGGTCGCTACAGTATTTGGTGAGTCGGCCGTATGTGTTGTCGCAGTACACGTAGCTGTCCCAATCATAACAATCTTTGGGCTGCGTTTCACCCCAAGCGAAATAGTGGCCATAGTCCTCAGGCATGTCAGCACCCACGTTGACAGTGGCCCAGAGCGTACCGCTCGGCAAGCCCAAGTCAACATATTCGTAGCCGTTGTATGTGCCACCACCATTGTTTTCACCTCCATTATTACTACCTCCATTCTCGCCATTGTTTGGATCTTCTGGCTTTGTGCATCCTACAACAAGCATTGCCGTCGCCGACATCACTAAGATTATCATGAATTTCAGGAGTCTTTTCATAGATTAAGTTCTTTACCTGTTTCAAACGCAAAAATACTACTTTTGTCGGAATCTCACAATTTTTTCAGCAATATATATATATATGGATTCTCACAATTTTGACCATCTACCATTTGCGGCTGCCGTAATACGACAGCCTTACAGTCCCGGTCTGTAGGGCTGTCACACCGTGGCAGCCGCCAATGAATCACCCAGCCGCCCGATGCAAAACCTGTTCCCCAAACCGCGTCTTGATTTTGTCCATTGCGGCATACAGGTTCGTCAGTTCCATGTTGTCGTCAAACAAGGCCAGTTGCGGAGCCCCGCTGACCAGCTCGCTGAAGCGCACGCCCACCAGCCGTATCATCATCCGTCGGTTGTACAGCTTGTCGAAGATGCCGTTCACTGTCTCGCGCAGCACGTGGTCGAAGGCGGTGTAAGGGATGCGCTGCTGCATGTCGTGTGTGTCGAAGTTGGAGTAACGGACCTTCACCGTCACGCAGCCCGTCAGCTTGCCTTGCGAGCGCAGGTCGAAGCCAAGGCTCTCCACCATGCGTGCCAGGCATTGGCGTATGGCCACGACGTCGATGGAGTCCTGCTCGAAGGTGCGTTCCTTGCTGATGGACTTCCGCTCCTGATAGGGGCACACCGGCGTGTTGTCATGTCCGTTGGCTTTCTTCCAGATGTCGAGGCCGTGTTTGCCCATGGCCTGTTCCATCGCCAAGGGCGGCAACCGTCGCAGCGTGCCGATCTTCTCCACACCCATCGAGCGGAGCAAGGCATAGGTCTTCTCGCCCACCATCGGAATCTTCTGCACCGACAGCGGGTCGAGGAAGCTATTAATATAAGGCGTGGGCACCTGCAGCTCGCCGTTGGGCTTGGCCTGTCCCGTGGCGATCTTCGACACGGTCTTGTTCTCCGACAAGCCAAACGAAATCGGCAGCCCCGACTCCTTGATGATGCGTTGCCGCAACTCGTGCGACCACAGCTGGCAGTCGTGGAAACGGTCCATGCCCGTCAGGTCGAGGTAATGCTCGTCAATCGACATCTTCTCGTAGACGGGCGCGCTGTCGGCGATGATGTCGGTCACGAGACGGGAATAGCGGCTGTAGAGCTCCATGTCGCCACGGATGAACACCGCTTGTGAACACAGCTGACGCGCCATTCGCATCGGCATGGCCGAATGCACGCCGAACTTCCTTGCCTCATAGCTGCACGTCGACACCACACCACGGTCCGACATGCCACCCACGATGACGGGCTTGCCCTCCAGCGAAGGATTCACCAGACGTTCCACCGACACGAAGAAGGTGTCCAAATCCAAATGCAAAATCGTCCTTTCCATCGTTTTTTCTCCTTTTTTTTGCTCAAAATGCTTGCATGTTCCAAAAAAGTTGTACTTTTGACGAGTTTTTAATCAAATATTTCGCCGTAAATTTAATCATTATTTCCAATATCGTGCAAGAACAACAATATTTTTTCTCACAAAATGAGATTCCCCTGCGGGGAATGGAGGTTCTTCCTTATGTTATACAGCGGCGGTTTATGACGCTTACGACACGTAAACTCTTCTGCCGCCGCATAATAAAGACCTATCTACCCTCCATTCCCGAAGGGAATCTCAACAATCAAACAGTTAAACCATCAACACTCCAATAATATGTACTTCAACACCAATATCAAATTCCTTCGCAAACATCGCGGTCGTACTCAGGATGACATTGCCTTTGCCCTGCAAATGAAGCGTTCCACGCTGAGCGGCTATGAAAACGGTGTCTCCGAGCCCAACCTCGAGGCCTTGGTCGCCTTCTCCAAGTATTTCGGCATCGCCATCGACACCTTGGTGAAAGTCGACTTGAGCAGCATCAGTCCCCTGCAGCTTTCGCAGCTTGAGCGCGGCTACGACGTGCACCTGAAAGGCAGCAACCTGCGTGTGTTGGCCACCACCGTCAACGCCGACAACAACGAGAACATTGAGCTCGTCAACGAGAAGGCCAAGGCCGGTTATGCCACGGGCTTTGCCGACCCCGAATACATCAAGGTGCTGCCCACCTTCACCATGCCCTTCCTCTCGCACGACCGCAAGTACCGCACCTTCCAGATCAGTGGCGACTCGATGCTACCCATCCCCGACGGTTCTTACGTCACCGGAGAGTATGTCGTCGACTGGACCTACATCCGCAGCGGCCAGCCCTACATCGTCCTCACCCAGGACGACGGCATCGTCTTCAAGATCGTCGACAACAAAATCGAGCACGAAGGCAAACTCACCCTCAGCTCGCTCAACCCGCTCTACCATCCTTACGACCTGCCCGCCGCCGACATCAAGGAGGTGTGGAAATTTGTGCATTACATCAGCGCGGAAATGCCACAACAACGCGAGAACCGCTTCCGCGAAGAAGAGCTGCTGCAGACCGTGCAACAACTGAAGAAACAGGTGGAAGAGATACAGTTACGCTTGAATATCTAACATCCATCAGTTATTTAAGGCTTATTAACCTTAAATCGGCACAATTTTTGTGGGACTTATGAGTTATGTAACAAAAGACAATAACTCAAAATCGTTTTATCATGAAGAAAGTTTTTTTAAGTTTGATGCTCCTCTGCGGCTTTGCCCTGATCGGCACCAGTTGTAAAGACAACAACAATGGAAACAATGGCAACAGCAACGTCACCCCTGAGGTGCAAGCTGGAGAGTTGACCGTCGGCAACAATACCGATAATATCGTCACCGCCAAAGTCGTCAACTATGGCCAAAAGAGTGCCATCGTCCTCGCCTCCAAGGAGATGACCGCCTCCGACAACGAAGGTATCGCCATCATCTTCAACGGCAACGTCGTCCCTGGCACCTACACGATGGGCAACAATACGAAAGACCCCGTCCCCACTGTGGTCGGTTTCCACGAATTCAACCTCGGTGAGCTGCCCTTCATCATGGGCGCCGACACCTTGTTCTATGGCGACACCTATTATTGGACGAATGGTCTGCTCTCCGTCACCGAAAACAACGGCACCTACTCTGTCATCCTGTCACAAAGCATGGGCGCCAACAACAACGGCCAAACCGTACAGCTGGCCTTGAACTTCAGCGGTACGCTGCCGCCTTACACCTTCAATGCCGACAACAAGTTCAGAATCAAAAACATTGAGAGCCCCATCGGCTTGGCTGGCGTCACCACTATCAGTGGAATGGGCATCCTCGGTGATGGTGTGAAATCCATGCTCTTCATGTCGGCCAACCGCAAGCGCTTCTTCATCGTCAGCTATCTGAGCGGACAAAGTGTTGAAGGCGAGTACAACCTCGGCTACCTCGGCACGCCTTACCTGCCCATCTTGCCTTGCGTCCACGTGGCCCTCGACCATGACTTCTGGACCTTCCAGCCCCAGACAGGCTATGTAGCCAAGAGCGGTACCATGACAGTCGTCAACAACCCCGACGGCACCAAGACCGTCACCATGGAGAACCTCGTCCTGTCGAATGTGGAACACCCCAACAGCATCTTCTTCCCCGACATCACCGGCTCCCTGCAATATCACGGCTACATGTATGAATTGAGCCTGTAAGGTTTCGTTGTGGTTCAAATTAATTTGTCCTCCGTGGAAAAGAATTATCTTTTCCACGGAGGATTTTTTTTGATTACGCAAAATAACGCAACAAACTGATTATATGAATTATATCATACTTTATCAAACAAAACTTTAGATTTTTCCACTCAAAACTTTAGATTTTTCCACTCAAAACTTTAGATTTTTCCTATCTTTGCAGCCTGGTTCATGAAAAAAAAACGAAAGAATGATAGAGAGAACTGCCAAAGATGCCTTATTAAGACTCGCCTCGCAATTCGCAGTGGTTGGAATCACAGGACCGCGGCAAAGCGGGAAAACGACCCTCGCAAAGATGGCGTTTCCTGAAAAACGTTACATCTCGTTCGATGACAAGAACATCCGCGAGTTGGCCGCTGCCAATCCAACGGATTTCCTATTGGCCTTCCCCGACGGCGCCATCATCGACGAGGCGCAAAAGGTGCCAGAGATTTTTGATGCAGTCAAATACCACATTGACCAAAACGCTTTCACGCCAGGCAAATTTATCCTTACGGGCTCCAACCAGTTCAATTTGAAGCAGAATATGACCGACTCGCTGGCAGGTCGCGCCGCCTTTTTGAAACTTCTCCCCTTTTCCATTGGTGAGCTCCAAAACAGCAATATGTTGGGCTCCAACGTGTATGAGATAATTTTCAAAGGATGCTATCCGCCTTTATATGACTCGGCCAAGCATTTTATGGTCGATGACTGGTTTAATAGTTATATAGACACCTACCTGGATTTGGATGTTGAGCGTCAGATCAACTACAGCAACCTGTCCGTATTCAAGAAGTTCATCCAAATCTGCGCCACGTATAGCGGACAAATGCTCTCGATGGACAGCATCGCTCGTGGCATCGGCGTTTCGGCCCCGACCGTCAAACAATGGCTCTCTATCCTGGAGTCGTCTTTCATCATCCACTTGTTAGAACCTGACACCCAAAACCTTGGCAAGTCACTGGTAAAAACACCCAAGTTGTATTTTATAGATTCGGGACTGCTTTGCCATCTACTCCGCATTGAGTCCGTCGAGGAACTGATTCTCAGCGAGCACAAAGGAGCCATCATAGAGAGCTTCGCCATCGCCGAAATGCTTAAAAACAGGCTGAACCTGGGCAAGCAACCCAACCTGACCTTCTACCGCGACCAAAAAGGCTTTGAGGTGGACACCATCGCCGACTGGAAACACACCTTCGCCATCGAAATCAAAAGCACCATCGAAGCCGAGCAAAACCTTTCAAAAAACACGCGCGACTACCTCGCACTTCGTGGCAACGACGGCTGCCGTGGCGCAGTCTTCTACCTCGGCGACTTAACCCTCTCCATCAATGGGATCGATTATGTTTCCTGGAAAGACTGGGGTAATTATGCAATGAAATAACCATAGAAAAACAACCTATCCGTGATCTACCCAACCAATTTCGAACAAAAAATCGGCTTCGCCAGCGTCCGTCAGATGCTCTCCGACCACTGCATCAGCCAGATGGGACTGGAGCGGGCGGGCAAGATGGCCTTCTCGACCAACAAAGCCGCCATCCTCAAGAGTCTGGAACAGACCGAGGAGTTCATCGGCCTGCTGCAGACCGGCGTGCCCTTCCCTATGCACGACTTCCACGACCTGCGCGAGGCCTTCCACCGCATCCAAATTGACGGCACCTGCCTCAACGTGGAAGACCTCTTCGCGTTGAAGCCCTCGCTAAATGTGGTCGAGGCCATCCTGCGCTATGGCCACTCCGAGAGTGCCGACGCCACACCACGCATCAAATCACTGATTGAGGACATCTTCATCGACCGCAGCATCTTCACCGAGGTGAACCGCCTTGTCGACGACAAGGGCGAGATCCCTGACAACGCCTCCACCGAGCTGCTCGAAATTCGCCAAAGCATACGCCGCAAGCAAAGCGGCATAGAGAAACGCATCCGCCAAATCATGGGCGACGCCAAGACCGCAGGCTGGGTCGACGCAAAGGCGGAACTCACCGTGCGCGACGGCCGTCTGGTCATCCCAGTGAAGGCGGGTGACAAGCGTGCCATCCGCGGCTTTATCCACGACGAGTCGGCCACGGGTCAGACCGTCTACATCGAGCCGGCCGAGATATTCGACACCTCCAACGAAATCAAGGAACTGGAGTATGCCGAACGCCGCGAGATTCACCGCATCCTCATGGCCTTCACACGACTGCTTCGGCCTTACCTCTCCGAACTCCGCAAGGCATGGCACCTCTTGGGTGAGCTTGACTTCATCCGCGCCAAGGCTTTGTTGGCTAACGAAATCGGCGGCGTGAAGCCCGAGTTACTGGACACACCTTATATCAATTGGCAACAGGCCCGTCATCCCCTTTTGGAAAAGAAGCTGAAAGCCCAAGGCAAGCAGGTCGTCCCCCTGGACCTGCAACTCAACGAGAAGGAGCGCATCCTCGTCATCAGTGGTCCCAACGCGGGCGGCAAGTCGGTCTGCCTGAAGACCACTGGTCTGCTGCAGTATATGTTGCAGTGCGGCTTGATGCCGCCCATGCGCGTCGACTCGCAGTGCGGCCTCTTCGAGAGTCTCTTCATCGACATCGGCGACGAGCAGTCCATCTTGGACGACCTCTCCACCTACAGCTCACACCTTATTAATATGAAGGCCCTGCTGGAACAGGCAGATGGCAAGACCCTCTTCCTCATCGATGAGTTCGGCACGGGTACCGAGCCTCAGCTGGGCGGCGCCATCGCCGAGGCCATCCTCCTCGAGCTGAACAAGAAACAAGCCTTCGGCATGGTCACCACGCACTATGCCAACCTCAAGCTATTGGCCGACAACCACGAGGGCATCGTCAACGGTGCCATGCTGTTCGACACGCGTTTCATGCAGCCCATGTACATCATGATGACGGGCAAGCCCGGCTCGTCGTTCGCCTTCGAGATTGCCAAAAAGATCGGCTTCCCACGACAGATCCTCGATGATGCCGCCAACATCACTGGCGACCAGCACCTCAAGTTTGAGAAGCAGCTGCAGCAGCTCGAAGTCGACAAGAAAGCCATTCGAAAGAAGGAGCAGGACCTGCGCATCGCCGACCAACTGCTCACCGAGGTGGTAGAGAAATACAAGAAACTCCTCGCCGAGCTGGAGAGCAAGAAGAAACAATACCTCCGCGACGCTGCTGCCGAGGCGCAGGAGCTCATCCAGAAGGCCAACAGCCAGATAGAGCGCACCATCAAGGAGATCAAAGAGGCACAGGCTGAGAAGACCAAGACCAAAGAGATACGCCAGAACTTAGAGAAGACCAAGGAAGAGATCGCCCAAAAGGCCAAGGAGGCTGCCGAAGCCAAGAAAAAGGAAGAGACAGAGGTGGTGCTGAAGGTGGGCGACACCGTCTGCATCGAGGAGATGCAGGTGGTGGGCGAGATATTGTCCATCAGCGACACCGACGCCACCATCCTCTTCGACAGCGTGCGTTTGCGCACCAGCCCCGACAAGCTCCGCAAGGTGAGCCGTGCCGAGGCCCGCAAGGCACAACGCAACTGGCAGAAAGGCATCGCCGCCGACCTCAGCGAGAAGGCCGAGCATTTCGAACTCACTTTGGATGTACGCGGCAAACGCGCCGAGGAGGCCTTGGACATCGTCGACAAATACCTTGACGAGGCCAAGCTGTTAAGCATCAAGGAGGTGAGCATCTTGCACGGCAAGGGCAACGGCATCTTGCGCAAGCTCATCCGCGAGAAGCTCAGCCACATCCACGAGGTGGAGCACTTCTGCGACGCCTCCCTAGAGACCGGCGGCACGGGTATCACTAGGGTTTACTTTAAGTAATCCATTTCGGGGAGTCTATATCATCTTATCGGGAACGCCCATCCTCGTCCGGGGTGGGCGCGGAGGCTTGGCCGCCGGGCGGGGAAGCGCCCGCAAGGGATGGCTAAACGCTTGACTTTCACGGAGGGGCGCTTGTCGTTTGACTTCAGAGAAGTCACTACCCGACTTGAAAGTCAGGCGTTTAGACAGCCGTGGGGAGGTCCGATGGAGGCGGCCTTGAACTTTTGGTCCTTTTCTTTCAAGAGAAAAGGACAAGAGTGAAGTTGTCCCAAAAAGCTATGGAGATTCCGGATCATGTCCGGAATGACTCCATGGGGCATGAGTGCAACACCACTATTCGCAAGTGTATAACATGATTGTTACACATTAAAATCTATTTAGAATAGTGTAACACATCTGTTACATTCCAACAACGTTCAAACACCAAACTGCAACATATTTGTTACACTTCTTGATTTAATTAAACCATAATCCTGATTTTCAATAAATTAACACAATGCTTACAAATATGCCACAAATATGTTACAAGATAAAGATATTTTTACTATTTTTGCCGCCGGATTGGAAGGTACAGCCAGTCCATTGTACGAAATAAAGAATACTATAGTAAAAAGGATCCTAAAATGCAGAAAACCAGCAACCTTACAAGGTCTTATGCTGGACACTTACTGACAACAATTCCTTTGCTCCGCAAGTTTTTTTCCATGCGGTGTGGAGGGAAAATAGGTCTGCAAGTGCCTAGGAAGAGACTACTATGCCGCCAACCCGATGGTGTGGCGCAATTTGTCGTGCCCCGTGGCCAAAACGTCGCACTTGTACGACCGTGACCCTTATTATTTAATAAGGTGCGTTTCTGACAAGCAAGAAAGAATATAAGACAATAAAATAAATAGAGACAAGAATCAAATAACAAAACAAAAACCAAAATGCAAAAGTATTACAACAAGAAAAGAAAGCTCAACAAGTTGAAAGCCAGCTTGCTGCTGCTGATGTTGATGTGCTTCGCTGGAGTGGCGAAAGCACAAACCAATGTGTACATGCACTCGGGCACACAGAATGTCACAGGTACCCTTAACTTCTACGACTCTGGTGGCCCTGAATCACCTGATGGCTCATACTTCTGGGAGAAGCAATACAGCCCTAGTGAGAACTCGACGCTGACCTTCAAAGATGGCAGCAACAAGATTCAGATCACTTTCAGGACGTTCCAAGGATGGAGCGACTCCGGTTGGCCGGATTACATTTTGAGAGACCTCGGCGATGATTGGAGTGCCCGTTTGAACGATGACTATCTTTATATCTATGACGGCGAAAGTGCCAACGATGAAAACCTCATCGCCCAACTTACCGGCAATATCAAGAACGCTTTCACGATCACGGCCAACGGTCCGCTCACCGTCAAGTTCGTTTCGAACAACCAATACAACGGTGAAGGTTGGTCGGCCGAGGTGAAGTCTGTCGGCACGGCAAGTGTTATCAACCAACCCATCATCAGCAAGGACGAATGCGGTGATTTCGTTAATATCTACAACACCGCTATTGGTTCTACTGTTTATTACACAACCAACGGTAACACACCCGATCCTAACGATCCGCTGACGAATGCTCAATTATATCAAGGCCCTATCTCGATTGACCTGAGCGCCCAAAATGCCTCAGTGACTGTTAAGGCAATCTCCTTTATTAGCGCAGGCAATGCCAGCAGTCCTTCGACGCTCACCCTTACCCACGATGACCAACGTCCCATTCCTGGCGAGCCTAACGTTAGGCAAAATGGCAACATGGTGACCATGAAGCCCGCCACCAACCCTGGCTTGGACGAGACCTACAACGTCGTCTATACCACTGACGGCACCGAGCCTGACGCCTCCAACGGCACCGTGATTACGGCCCCGTGGAATCCCATTGAGTGGCACACGCCTAACGTTACCTTCAAAGTAGCCACCCTCGCCGTTAAGGCCAACTGTAACAGCCTCGTATCCGATGTGGTGGAACTCGAGTTCGGTGACGTGACCGTGCCTACGCCTGTGATCGCCTTTGAAGGTACAGGAGCAACGGGAACGGCCACGATTACCTGCGGATTCGACCAAGCTACTATCTACTATACCACCGACGGCAGCCAGCCCAACGTGAGCAACGTGAATGGAAACAATGGCCCCACCTATATTTATTCTGAGGCTTTTGAGGTGACTGCCGGTACTACGGTGAAGGCTTATGCCAACTATGCCCAGGACCACTATCTCCCCTCGGCCGTGGCCTCGGCCGTTTACGTCCCCTCTAACGGTAGCGGTACCTACGGCGGCCTTGTCCTTTTGGACGACCGCGAAGACCACAGCTGGAGCTACTACAGCGATAATACCAATCCTATCCGCAGCCTCAACCCCGCTGATGTGAAGATTACGTATTATGGTAATGGCACAAATACGGTTGCCACAAGCAATAACGCCAATCCTGGTAATACCTTTACTGCTTCCACTAACAACAGCGTGCAGGTGAGCTACAACGAAACGGAAAGCACCTTCATCTATTTGAAGACTTTGGAGCGTGCCGATGGCGCCACCTCACAGAACCCCACCGGCAACTGCGCCTATACCACCATTCCTAACCCCTTCTCGAAGCGTCCCACTTACGAAACGGGTGACACCCGTTGGCGTGGTTTTTACGGCTGGCGCGTGAAGAGCGTGACGGGCGGTAGCATCCAGAATTATGCCGTGGGTGCCACCATTCCTGCCGAGACCGAAATCCAATTCGTTCCCGCCGCTGAATACGGCATGGAAGTGGAACTCGAAGCACTCTGGGCTAGAGCGTATGTGGTGACAACCGGTGGAAACAATTCCAATACGGCCATCTCTTCTCAAAACGTTGGTTACGAACGTAACTTCGTGGTGCTTGCACAAAATCAAAACTATTATTTCGGAGGCAATACTAGTCCCAGAATTTCAAATACAGGTTATGCCGCTACCATCTCAAGACGCTATCCTGACGGAACGCTTGGCAACGCCAATGCAACGGTTCGGCCTGTAGCATCTGGCGGTGGATGGGGACAACAAACAACATATGCTATCACTTTAGGCGCTGATACAAAGTTTGAGTTTTTGGGATTCTATACCAATAACAATTTCACCCTCACTGCCGCTGGCAATGACCTTATCATCGGTAGAGGCGTTAGTGGAACGGTGAATATCATTCAGGGTTTGTCTGCTAATGCTACGAATAACTTCAATTTAAGAATTGAAAGTGGTACTTATGCCAATATCCACTTTATGGGCTCCTATGGATTGACAACAGGTGGAAAATTGACATCTATCTTAGGATCCGACTACGACAGAGCAAATAATACGAATACAAATTTGAGAGTTACTACGGACATTGTGCTAAGTGATGCTGGCACGGTCGGTAGTTCAGGAACACAGGGAACGGAAAGATTCCATTGTACCGTGAAGAGCGGTAATTTTGATATGGGAGGATATGGCGGTAATCACCAATTTTATCTGTCTACCCCTGACGGCTCAATGTACGCAAAGCGCTCACTTATTATTGAAGGTGGTGTCTTTTCTGATATTGCAGGAGGTATCGAAGCTCAAGAGTCTACCATTAATGCTGAAATGGTTAACATCCGAATAAAAGGAGGAACAATTAATGGTGCGGTTTTTGGTGCAGCACAATTCGCAGGCTCAGCTGGTGACAGACGCTTCGTCATCACGGGAGGAGATTTTAAGGGCTGGATTGCTGGCGGCTGTAATGGTACCAGAACGACAGGTGGAGAACTCTATGGCAATACCTATATCTACTTTGGCGGTAAAGCCAATTGCGATAGCAATGGTAGTAGTACGACTATTGGTTCGGGCCAAGCCACCGGTGGCAACATCTTTGGTGCAGGTAGTGGCAATAGCGGTGCTACTGGAGACAATGCAACCGTAGGTCGTGTCAATAGTTCCACGATAGTTATCGCAGACGACGCCACCGTCGAACGCAATGTGTACGGTGGTGGTAACTATGGTTACGTCCGCAATGGCAACACCAATAAATCCGACCTTTATGTGCTTGGCGGCACAATGCAGGGTTCTGTCTTCGGCGGTTCCAACATGCAGAAAGGCCAAAACGTCAACATTTGGATGAAAGACGGCGTGGTGGAAGGCAACCTCTATGGCGGTTCCAACACGCAAGGCACGGTCAACTACCTCGCCACCATCAACGTCTCTGGCGGCACGGTCAGCAACGTCTTCGGCGGCGGTTATGGCTCAAGCACTAGCATGGCGGCCGGCACCGCAGTCAACGTCAGCGGCGGCACTATTAATAATAATGTGTACGGCGGCGGTGAGCAAGGCTCTGTTACGGGCAACACCGTGGTCGCCATTAGCGGTGGTACGATGAAAAATGTGTATGGCGCCGGTTTGGGTTCGGAATACAATGGCACTTGGCCGCCCACTGCTGCCAACGCCAACATCTCGGGTACTACCACGGTCAATGTCAGCGGTGGTACGATGGCCAATGTGTATGGCGGCGGCGAGAACGGTTCAGTGGCCTATAACAGCAATGCTGCTTCTACCAGCGGCAAGTCGACCGTCAACATCAGCAACGGCGAAGTGACTGGCACCGTATACGGTGGCGGCCAGATGGGTACCACCCAAGGCTCCACCACAGTCAACGTGAGCGGCGGTATCATCCGCGGTAACGTCTTTGCTGGTGCTTATGGTGCCCAACAGAAAGTATATGTCACGGGCTTGCGCACCCTCAACATCACCGGAGGCCATATCTATAGCCACGTGTACGGCGGCTCGCGCAACGCCAACGACGGCAACGACCTCTCCAAAGCCAACAGTGCCTTCAGCAGCTATACTGGCACCGAGAAGATATGCGTCACAAACATCAGCGGCGGCACCCTCGATGAGAACGTCTACGCCGCCGGTTACTTCGGTAACTGTTTCGGTTCGGTCTACGCCTTCATCGGCCAGAACGCCATCAACAACGCGCCTAATGCTACCCCCACCACTGGTATCACCTACACCAATAGCAACCTCAACATCGGGGGCACCATCTGGGCTGGTGGCGACTGGGGTACCTTCACCGGCACCTTCGGCAACAACACCATCTCGGGCAACTCCAACATCTATGTGGACGGCACCGACTACGAGACCGAGACCGAACAGACGAGTAACGCCCAATACATGAACATTGGCGGCTCTGTCCTTGGCTGTGGAACTTCTTGCTATGCCGGTAAAGCCGAGCGTACCATCATCATCCGCAACTACGGCTATGCCAACGCCACTACTGCCCCCACGAAAGCCACACGTACGCTCTTCTCCATCCAGTTTGCCAAAATCCTTATCTTCGACAACGCCAACATCAACTTCACAGGTCAAGGTCGCATCAACTCATTGATCACCACCGAGAAGTATAGTATCTATGAGATTTATAACGGTGAAAAGACCACCCCGAATGCCGACACCGATGTCGATGGTGTACGCCTCGTCAACGGCAGCGGCCTCTTCCTCGATGCACCTGCCACACAACTCGCCAACTTCCGTAGCATGAGCTGCGAAAACGTGTATGCAAGCACCGAACTCAATGCCTATACCGCCATCGTGCCTTCAACGCTGGAAGCCACACCCAACAAGGTGCGCGTCAACAAGGGTACTTATGTGGAGGTAAAATACGGTCCCCTCTATGGCCCCCTCATCGGCTACGCCTACATGATGACCAGCACTAACGATGCTGACGCCACTTGTGCTTATGCTCGTCCGCGTTGGGAATCCCACGCTGCTTTCGATCAAAACAGCGGCACCGACAACCCGAACGATGGTGGTTGGGTAAGCTACACGCCTTCCGAAAACACCTTTGCCTTGGACGGTACCAATCCGACAACCAATGGTGTTCAAATGCCATACGAAAACCACACCGTGGCCAAGAATGCTGAGCAATACTTCCGTATCTGGCGCGCTGGTGGTGAGAATCACTACCGTGAGGGTGTCTTCAACGCTGCTGCCAACGGCACTGCCACCTTCAGCTATACTGACGTGATCATCACCCTTCCGGCATTCAGAAGCAATACCGCTTACTATCGTTTCGAGACCGTGGGTGACGAGCCTAATATGAGCACCACCGTCGATTACGGTCCGGATGTACTTACCTTCAACTCTGCCTTGGTAGATGACGGCTCTTGGATTTCGTATAACGAAACTAATGATATCGAACAGGCTTCGGCCATCGAGAGCGCCCAGAACCAGATCATCGCCCAGCCCGACGTTAACTTCGGCCTCGTGGCCATCAACGGCCAAGGCATGGGCCTGACCACGAAGGAAGGCTCCGCCACCTCGGGCTTTATCATCTGTGCCGAGTCGGATGACTTCCTCGCAGAGATGACAGGAGAGGAACCTTCTTATTCATATGTCAACAAGTTCACCTGCACCGACAACACCAAGACTCCTCAGGTCACTTTCCGCCTCACTTATTATAATAAGTTGAGCGCCAACATGACTTGGGAACCGATGACTATCGTGCTCGTGCAATGCGATGCCGACGGCAATGAAACTGACCGCGTGACCATCGCCTTGGCGGTGAACACCTCGGCCAGCATCGAGCAGCAGTTCTCCACCGAAGTATATGCCGTCATGCAAGGCAAGGGTTCCAATGCCGAACAGTATACGGCCAAAGTGGTGTTGCCCCAGTTCAACCTGTGCACCGCCGGTGTCGAATCCAACTTCAAACTGAATAGTGTCAACTTCGTCCCTGCTCACGGCGGTGAACTGATTGCTCGTGGCGCTACCGGCGGATACGACTACAACAAGTTTGCCATCAATTATGGCGCCAGCCTCAACTACGACAACACCGATGGTTGGAACGGCTTAGGTACTGGCGCTCACGACACCTATCCGATGACAGCGACCAATCCTACCCCCAATCCCCAGCTGGTCGGTAAGGCAGGTGGCCGTGAGCAGTTTGCCATCGACTTCACGCTCTTCTATAACGGTCATGTGGTCCATGACGGCGAAACCCAACTGATGGGTACACTGACCTACAACATCACTTTCGACAACTACATAGATTCCAATGGCGATTGCCAAGACGCCCAAGAGTTGACCATCATTGTGAAGGTGTATCGTCGTGGTGAGGGCACCAAGTTTTATCTGGACGGCGTCAACGGCGACAATGCATACCCGAAGGATGTGCTTGCCCGTTATCCTAACAGGGCTGCCAAGTCATTGAGCACCATCTTCAACCGTTGCGGCTACCTAGCTGGTGACGAGATCTACGTGGTCAACAAGGTGACGGCTGACAAGTCCCTTATCTGGAATGGATTGAGCTACAACAACGTCACTCTGTATCGTTACAATGGTGGTCATCCGCTTGCCTCTGGAGACGGTATCGTCGGCAATGCTAACAACGACTCCTACAAGGGTGAATTGCTGGTGGCCAACAACAACGTGAGCCTCAGAGGTATGACGTTGGATGGCTACTATGAAGATCCGTTTGCTACCAATAATGGTGGCAAGGGTGAGAACCCTGAGACTTCGGTCCAGGCTACAGCTCCGTTGATCACCATCAACAATGGCGGAACCGTAGAGCTCACCAATGGTACCGTGCTGCAAAACAACTATAACAATGGCAATGGTGGTGCCGTTTACGTCGACAACGGTGGCTTGCTGAAGATGAATCAGAACGCCATGATCAAGGACAACGTTGCCACGGGCAACGGTGCCGGTGTCTACATGGCCGGTACGATGATTGTCTCTGACAACGTCAAAATCGTCGACAATATGAAGGGTAACGATCAAAACAACGTCAACCTGACCGCTGCCGACAAGGTCATCACCATCGGAACGGCTGCTGCCACCGACGAATATGGTGAGTTGGGCGACGATGCCGAGATTGGTGTCACGAAGGAACTTTATGGTGATGTGGACGGCTACACTAAGGTTGTCAACGTTGAAACTGACATCAATTGGCTTGAGAAGCCTTACAACGATCAGCCAAACAGCATCATCTACCACGACCTTGGCAAGTATCAGTTGGAGAAATACAATGATCCTACCTACCTCTATTGGATTGGTACCTGGGTGACCGTGCAAGACTGGAACCCGAAGTACCCGAGCGCTACGGCCCAAGGTTACAACGCCAATGACTTTGATCCTTCCGACATCAACACCCCCGAAGAGTTGGCATGGTTCATCAGCCACGTCAACGGCTTAAACGGTGCCAACCCGCATCCTACTGCTGTCGCCAATGTGACAGCCGACCTAGACATGGGTGCCAGTATCTGGGTGCCAATTGGCTCACTGACCAATTCCTTCCAAGGCACCTTTGAAGGCAACGGTCATGTCATCAAGGGCATGCATAGCCCCTTGACCCAGACTAACATGGGTATGATTGGTAACGCCGAGGGAGCCACCGTTCAGAATGTTATTGCAAACGTCACATTTGAGGCTAATGCAGCCAATATGGGTACCCTCATCGGTTCGATGACGGGCGGTACGTTGAGCAACGTTGAGGCTGCTGGCTCTCTTGTCGGTGGTTCCAATACAATCAACATGGGTGGTCTGGTTGGTATCGCTCAACCCCTCACTGTGGGAGAAAATACCACTAAACCCACCATTCATTCTGCTTTCGCCGTCAATGAGATGACGGGAGCCACTAGCACCGTCATGGGCGGCCTTGTCGGCTCCAACGGCGCCGACCTCTACAACAGCTACGCCAATGTCACCATGACCGGTTCCAACACCAAGGGCGGTCTCGTCGGCGTGAACAACGAAGGCTGCACTGTGGAGAACTGCTATGTGGTGCTCGGCCAGCAAGAGTATCCCGCCTTTGCCTATACCAACAAGGGTAGCATCAACTACTGCTATGTCGACAAGGCCGGTGCTCAAGTCGGCGACACCGAGGGCAGCACGGGCACTATCGCTAAGAGCGGCACCTACGCTGCCGTGAAGGGCCGCAAGGAGCTCGGCTACCTGTATGGCGACAACATCGTCACGGCTCCTGCCGAGAACACCTATGCCAACCATGAGGCGATAGAATACCTTGACAACCACACCTTGGTCTGGAACGGCTTGCTGAGCGTGCTGAACCAATGGGTCGCTGACGGCCACACCACTTACACCAAGTGGTTGCGTCCCACCTCGGCCGACATCAACGGCGACCTGCCGGTGCTTGCCTTTGCCAAGGACAATGCCATGGCCACGATCGGCGCTGACAAGAAGTATCTGCAGTACTCGGCGTTCAACCTCGCCGCAGGCGACGGCTTCGACAATGGTATCGACGGCCTGCTCGCCACCGCTAACGTCAGCAACATCTTCCTCTATGGCAACGCCACGGAGGTGGCCAATGTGCCCGCCACCAGCACCAACGTCTTCATCAACGAGGACGCAGTGCTGATCCAGGCCGATGGCGCTGATAACTTCATCAACACAACGGTGGGTGTGACCTTCGACAACTCCGACCACGGCCAGAACGCCACCGACTGGCTGGGCCACGAGCTTGGCTACGACTGGCACATGATGTCGACCCCGCTGAGCGACGCCGCCTTCGGCGCCACCTACGGCACCGAGAATGGCCACTACGGCGACGTGAACATCACTAAGATGGAGGGCGGCTACTTCCCGTACGGCCTGTCGGTCACAACGCCGGCCCCCGAAGGCACTGTGATGTGGGACTTCTACACCTACTACGAGCCCGAATACCACTGGATCAACTTCAAGCGCACCGACCACTGGCACGTGGACAACGCCAACCAGATCCAATATAACGAGGCCGACCAACGTGACGGCATCTTCACTCCCGGCAAGGGTTACATGATGGCCATCAGCCAGGACAGCTACATGAACAGCACAGGTACGCTGAACAACGGCGATGTCACCATCGCGCTGACCAACCAGGAGCCTGAGGGCATCAACTTCAACAAGGGCTGGAACCTCGTGGGCAACCCCTATCAGGCCTACCTCAACCTCTTTGCTCTTGGAGAAGCCGGCTACAAGGCCTATGCCTACGACGCCGACAACGGCGTGTACGTCCCCTTCGTGATGGAGGCCTCCGAGAACACCTCCACGCTGGCCGACTGCATCCACCCGCACCAGGCGTTCTTCCTGTATGCCGTGAATAACAGCGTCACCTTCACTCCCGGGATGGCCACCACCGAGAAGACCGACAACTCGTACTTCCGCGGCGCCAAGGTGAACTACCCGCTGGTCAACATCTTCGCCGAGAACGAGCGCGGCAACCGCGACATGACCATCATCGAGTTCAACCGTCCTGAGATTGGCGGTGCCACCGAGATCCAGGGCCTGCGTAACGCCAACTTCCACATCGCCGCCCACCTCGACGGCCAGGGCTACGGCCTGCTGTTCGCCCCCGAGGGCACCGACCGCGTGCCCGTGCGCTTCTACACCGAGGAGGACGGCACGTTCACGCTGACCTGGGAGACGATGCACGGCGACTTCACGAGCCTGCTGCTGGTCGACAACATGACAGGCACGATCACCGACATGCTGCGCGCCGACCACTACACCTTCGACGCCACCACCGACGACTACGCCTCGCGCTTCTACATCACCTTCGCGGTGACCGACGTCGAGGAGTACAACGAGGGCGACAACGACTTCGCCTGGTTCGACGGCTCCGAGTGGGTCATCAACGGCAAGGGTAACCTCGACGTGGTTGACGTGCTGGGTCGCACGGTCTACAGCGCCCGCCTGACCGACGAGCAGAACCGCGTCAACCTGAACAATGTGGCCAAGGGTGTCTACATGCTCCGCGTGAGCCAAGGCACAAGCACCAAGGTCCAGAAGGTCGTGGTGAGATAAAACGGTACGGTAATTGTGGGGGCGGACACGGGTTTGCCCCCACGAGAGCCCAACATTAACGGAAGAAACAACAAACAAAACACATAATACGATGAAAAGAAGAATAATCGCAATCGCAGCCGCAATGATGTTGTTTGCCGCCCCGGCCATGTCGCAGGTGTTCATCCTTGAGGATGATGAGTGGAACAACAAGCGCTTGGGCGCCGACAGCCCCAACCAGTGGGTCCCCGAGCAGAACGTGACCTACGACCAGAGCGTCCCCGCTGGCGAAGGCATCATGCTCCTCGCCGGCCTCGCTGGCGCCTACCTCCTGGGCAAGCGCAAGAAAGAACAGGAATAAAATTTGAACGTTTTACAGTTTTTTTGGTAACAAAGGCCTACCCCTTTTTGGGGTGGCCTTTGTTTTTTTTATGGGGATGAGGTTCCCGCCTGTCGGCGGGAAATCGAAGATTGGTTTCACCGAATGCAGAGCATTTCGACGAAGTCAATGGAGGTTATAGTAAGAGGTACCATGCGGCGGTTTAAAGCGCTTACGGATCGTTAACGTTAGAAGCCGCCGCTGATCACTATAATAAGGGCCTTCCATTCCCCGAAGGGGAATCTCATCAATTGCATTCATGTTTCGCGTATCAAAGCGACCCGAGAATTATCCGTCATTGACTCGCTTCGCGTCATCGAATCGAAGATTTGCGAGGAACGAAGCAAATCGAAGATTCGACGAAGTCAATCTAGACAAAGAGCTTCATGACTAGATTGCTTCGTCGTGCCTCCTCGCAAATCGAAGATTCGGCGGAGCCAATGCGCAAAGCGACGACAGGGCGCAACGCCCTGAGTAGAGCAAGGCTGCGTCCGGTAGGCTTCCCCCTTTTAAGGGGGGCAGGGGGGGATTCAACACTCGTCCGGCAGGCAGTCTATGCTGCTTATCGAGAGGCGTGCGTTGACTCCCCCGCCCTTCGGGCACCCCCTCAAAAGGGGGAAGCGCGAAGCGACGACAAGGGTGTAGTCCTCTGGCGGTGTAAGGGATGGCGGATCCTTGTCCGCCATGAGGGGTTTGGAGCGGGAGAGTGTCGTTAAGAACGAAGGTGAAAAGGACACAAAAAAAGCAGAGCCGAATGGCTCCGCTTTTTGCTTTAATACTCGTTATACTTACTTTTTCTTAATCAGTGACACAAGCCACAGCAACACCACGGCACCAACAATGCCGACGAGGAGTTGGCCCCAGAAGTTGGAGCTGGCAGGAAGACCGATGATGCTGAAGATCCAGCTGCCCAAGAAGCCGCCGACCACACCAACGATGATGGCCCAGATCAAACCGAGGCCGTAGTTCATGAGTTTACCGGCGATAAGGCCTGCCAAAGCGCCGATCAAAATGGAGATTAACATTCCCATAATACAGTAGTTTTAAGTGAATAATAAGGTTAACTGTCGTTATTTCTTCTTGTTTAACAAATCTGCAATCTCGTTGTTCTGCTGCTCGATGTAATCCAACACCGCTTCCCTACCCTGCTTCTTCTCCGCCGAGGTGATGAAGATGGTCGGCAGCTCCTCCCAGTTCTCCAAAAGGCGCGTCTTCATCGCCTCCACGTTGCGGTCAAGCTCGGCTTTCGACACCTTGTCGGCCTTGGTGAAGACGATACAGAAAGGCACCTGGTTCTCGCCCAGCCACTCCATGAAGCCCATGTCATTGTTTTGCGGCTCGAGACGCGCGTCAACGAGCACAAAGGTGGTCACCAGATTGCGCCGGCGCGTGATGTAGTTGTTGATCATCACCCGCCACTGCTCACGCGTCTTCTTCGAGTGCTGCGCATAGCCATAACCCGGCAGGTCGACGAGATACCAAGCATCGTTGACGATGAAGTGGTTGATGGCCACGGTCTTGCCAGGCACCGACGAAGTCTTGGCCAGTCCCCTGCGCTGCACCAGCATATTGATCAGCGACGACTTACCCACGTTGGAGCGGCCGATGAAGGCATACTCAGGGATGTTGTCGTTGGGCAGGAACTCGAAGCGAGTGTTGCTCATCAGGAATTCGGCTTTCTTGATATCCATGGCAGCTTAGCTTAAGTGTGAGGGTATGGCGTTCTTATCATATTCCATGTGGCGGCGCACCTTCTCTTCATAGATGTCTTCGATGGTCACGAGGATGCCCGTCTCCTCCACCTTGCCGAAGCCTGGGTTGAGGGCGGTGCCGAAGGAACGCAACGTCGACGAGAGGTTCATATAGGCATTGACCAATGGGGGCACGGCGGCACCACGTTCGCGCACCTGCTTCACCAAGGTCTTATAGTCGTCACGATAGTTCTCGTGGCAGAGCACCGAGGCCAGCCAATCGCGGTCGGTGAGGATGGGTAGGTCGAGCTCGGGACGCACGGTGACGAGGCCGTCGGGATCCGGGAAGTGCTTCTGGATGAAATAGAGTATCATATCGCGTGAGGTACGCTCCAGCTGGGGATACATCGTCACCTTGCCGAAGTAATATTTGGCTTCGGGATAGATGTCGACGAGCGAGCCTAAGCCGTCCCACAGGTTGTCTAAAGAATAGATGCCCTTGGCGAGGTTCTTCGTAGGCTGGTAGTCGGGCTGGACGAAGGAACGGCCCAACTCGATGGTGTCGGGCAGATAGTCGTTCACGAACTTCTCGGAATAGTGGAAGAGCTCACTGGTGGGGGTGTCCACCTGGCCATTGGCGTCGACGGGCAGATGGTCGCAAAGCAGGAAACGGTAGCCGCCCACGATGACACGGTCGTCGGGGTTCCAAACGATGAGTTGGAAGAAAAAGTTGTCATCGCGGGTGTCGAACACGTCGATGTCGCAGTCGAGACCCGTGCCACCGCCTGCGGCACGGAAACTGATTTCGCGCAGACGGCCGATCTCACGCATGGTATTGGGCGAGTCGTGTGCCGTCAGCACATAGATCTCATTCCCGCCGTTGTTGGTCTTGCGGAAGAACTTATCGGCGGTCAGCTCATCCATTATGGCCTCTACCGGAACCGGGGCTATTATATCTTTCATCATATCGTGTATTCTTTTTGAGGGTCAAAGTCCAGATGGGCGTCATTACCCAACTGGTACGAGAAAGTGCGCAGCTTTTCAGCCCATTGGGCGTCGTTGAAGCGACGGTCGAAAGTCTGATAAGGGATGGGCTTGCCAAAGCTGATCTTCAGCTGCTTGTTGCGTTGCTTGAAGAACTCGTCGACAAGGAAAGCCATCTCAATGTTCACCTTGATGCCCAGCTTCTTACGCAGACGGGCCAGGTTGTAGAAAAAGTTGGAGTTGCGCCCTTCGATGTGAACGGGGACGATGTCGCGCTGGAAGGCCTTCGACTTGGTCACGAAGGTCTTCTTCCAGTCGAGGTCCATGATCTTGCCACCCTTGGTCTTGCGCGAGCAGAGGCCGAAGGGGAAATAACAGATGGTGGCATCGCCGGCAAAGGTGTCGTTGAAGAGCTTCAGGCTCTCCTCACGGCTGGCCGTGGCGCTACCCACCTTGCTGACGGGGATGAAGATAGGCTGGAGGTTTTTCACGAACATCAGGAAGTCGTTAACGGGGGTCAAGGTCTCTCCCCTGTGGTTGCCCACGGCGCCGATGAGGGCGATGCCGTCGAGGCCGCCGAGGGGGTGGTTGGAGGCCACCAGAATGCGGTCGGAAGCCATCAGGTTATCGACCCCGTCGAGCACCACATCGAGGTTGAAGTCGGCCACCACCGCGTTGATGAAGTCGAGGCCCTGCAAGTCGGCATACTTGGTCAGTATCTCGTTGATGTCGTCCTCGTGCAAGAGACGCTGTATCTTCCTGAACAGCCACTCAGGCATGTGTTTCATCAACTTAGGCACCTTCGCGGTGAAGATCTTCCTCAAGTCAATCAGGTTGTTTTGTCCGTTTTCCATATCGAAATGCACTCCACAAACGCAGCAAAGATAGTAAAAAGAAAAACGAAATTGTTCATTTCTGCCGAAAAACACGCTTTTGGACGCCCCAAAACCCGTGAAAACAGATGTTAAATGTCGTATAAGTATTTGACGAACAAATAATTAACAGCCTATCAACAGGTTATGAACAACCAATGTTGAAAACTTTTTATGAAAAAGTGGGATAAAATGCAGCGAAGTGGGATAAAATGCATTACTTTTGCACTGAAAAAAATCGTCTTAAGAGAAATGAGTTACCCGATCGGACATTTTAACTGCAAGTTGGACGCGAAAGGCCGCCTCATGCTGCCTGCCGAGTTCAAGGAGCAGATGGGAGAGCAGGCGGAGGAAGGCTTCGTGCTGCGTCCCAGCCTGTTCGACAACAGCACCTGCCTCGACCTCTTCACACGCCGTGACTGGGACGAGCAGCAGGACAAGCTGCGGGCTCGTTTCAGCATCTACGATGAAGACGAGATTAACGCGCTGCGTTTCCTCAACGAGGGTGTGCGCTACGCCAAACTCGACGCCAGCGGCCGTCTCCAGATCCCTAAGGAGCTGATGGAGCGCGGCGGTCTCGTCAAGGAGGTCGTGGTGGAAGCCCTTGCCAACAAGATGGAAATCTGGGACAAGGAGCGTTACGAGCAGTCAGTGTCGGCCGTCGACAAAAAGAAAATATTGGAGATTCTTCGTACTATTAAATAAGTAAGGAGTGAAGGCAATGTATCACAATCCGGTCATGTTAAACGAATGCATCGGGGGATTGAACATTAACCCTGATGGCGTATATGCCGACGTCACCTTTGGTGGCGGCGGACATTCGCGCGCCATCCTCGACCGCCTCACCACGGGTCATCTCTACGCCTTCGACCAAGACGAAGACGCTGCCGCCAATGCCTTCGACGACGAGCGTTTCACCTTCATCCCACAAAACTTCAGGTACTTCAAGAACTTCATCCAGCTCTACCACGGCGGACAGATCGACGGCGTGCTGGCCGACCTGGGCGTCTCCTCGCACCAGTTCGATACTCCCGAGAAGGGCTTCTCTACCCGTTTCGACGGTCCGCTCGACATGCGGATGAGCCAGATGACACCCAACGACGCCGCCACCGTAGTCAACACCTACGACCACGCCGACCTGACCCGCATCCTGCGCCTCTATGGCGAGATGCAGCAGCCCAACCTCATCGCCTCCGACATCGTCATGGCCCGCGAAAACGAGCCCATCGAGACCACCGAGCAACTCAAGGCAGCCGTGCAACGCCGTCTGCCCCGCAGCAAGGAGAACAAGGTGCTCGCCCAACTATTCCAGGCCCTGCGCATCGAGGTGAACCAGGAACTCGAAGCCCTCAGCGCCTTCCTCACCCAGTGTGCCGACGTGCTGAAACCTGGCGGTCGCCTCGTGGTGATGTCGTACCACTCGCTCGAAGACCGCATCGTGAAGAACTTCATGAAGACCGGCAACGCCGAAGGCAAGGAAGAGAAAGACTTCTACGGCAACCTTTTGACACCTTATCATATCATCACGCGCAAACCCATCGTGCCCTCCGACGAGGAGACCGAGAGCAACAGCAGGGCACGCAGCGCCAAACTCAGAATCGCAGAAAGGAAATGAAGCCATGACAGAGCAAAAAGAGAAAAAGAGAAGCGGAAAGAACGTCATGACCATCTTGGGCGGCAAGTTCCTCGTGAAGGAGAAGTTCTCCAAACAGTTCCCCTTCATGGTCTATATCACCCTCCTGCTCATGGCCATCATCACCAACACCTATATCGCCGAAGCCAAGAACCGCGAACTCGCCGAGGACGCCCAGAAACTCAACAAGCTCCAAGTGGAATACATCCAAGTGCGGTCCGACATCATGGCCGCCTCGAAACAGTCGGTGCTGGCCAAGAAACTGGAAGGCTGTGGCATCAAGGAAGCCATCGTGCCGCTGAAGCGAATCAACACAAACGAGCAACCTGAAAACACGGAGGAGCAATGAACATCGACCCTAGAACCGACACCCTGTGGAAGACCTATCTGGTGTATTTCCTCGTGCTCCTCTTCGGCATCGCCCTCATCGTGAAGATCATCCTGGTGCAGACCAAGGACAGCGAGGAGCTGAAGAAACTCGCCCAGCAGAAGGAACTCCGCGTGAGGACCTTGGAGGCCTCGCGTGGCAACATCTACTCGAGCGACGGACAGCTGATGGCCACCTCTATCCCCCAATACGACGTCTTCTTCGACTACAAAGCCGTCGACTCGACCCTCCTCGCCAACAAAATCGACTCGCTCTGCATCCAGATGTCAGAGCTCTTCCCAAAACGCACTCCCGCTCAGTGGAAGGCTTTCTTCGCCGTAGGCATGGTGAAGAAAAACCGCCACTACAAAATCGGATTGAACATCTCATTGGCCGAATACAACAAGATGCAGAAGTTCGTCATCTTCAACCAAGGCCTTTATAAGGGCGGCCTCATCGCAGAGAAGAAGATCCGCCGCGAGCGTCCCTTCAAGGAACTCGCCGGCCTCATGCTCGGCATGGCCAACGAAGAACAAGGCTATTTCTTCGGTATCGAAGGCGCCTACAATGAATATCTCCGTGGCGTAAACGGCCGCCAGCTGGTGCGCCGCATCCACCACGGCGACTGGATGCCCGTCAACTCGGAAGAAGACGTGGAAGCCCAAAACGGCGACGACGTCATCACCACCTTCGACATCAAATTGCAGGACATCGTAGAGAACGCCCTCAACCACACCCTCACCGAGAACAAGGCCGAGCAGGGCTGCGCCATCTTGATGGACGTGGAAACGGGCTACGTGAAGGCTATGGCCAACCTGCGCCTCAACCACGAGACGGGAAAATACGAGGAGTCGTACAACGTAGCCATGGCTGAACGCTATGAGCCCGGCTCGGTGTTCAAGATCGCCTCCATGGTCGTGTTGCTCAACCACAAAGAAGACACCAAACTCACCGACTTAGTCAACATCGGCACGGGTCCCATCAAGTTCTCGAACCGTGTGATGAAAGACGACCACAGCTTCGCCAAAGGCGGCATCTGCACTGTGCAGGAGGTCATCGAGCAGTCGTCCAACAAAGGCACTGCCGTGCTCATCACCAAAGCCTTCGCAGCCCATCCCGAGAAATACGTCGACGGCCTCTATGCCCTCGGCCTGAACAAGAAGATCGGCACTGGCATCAAAGGCGAGGCACAGCCCGTCATCAAGCACCCCAACGACAAGACCAAAGACGGCAGAAAACTCTGGTCGAACGTCTCCCTCCCCTGGATGTCGATAGGCTACGAAGTCAACGTGACGCCCATGCAACTCATCATGCTCTACAACGCCATCGCCAACGGCGGCCGCCTGATGAAGCCTCAGTTCGTCACCGAGATCCGTCGCGGCAGCCAGACCGTGGAGAAATACGACCCCATCTGTCTCAACGAGCATATCGCCTCGCCCGAGTCCATCAAAAAGCTGCAGACCATGTTGGAAGGCGTCGCCATCAGAGGCACCGCCAAGCGCCAATTCGCTGGTTGCGTGGTCAACGTGGCAGGCAAGACCGGAACGGCACAATACTATGACCGTGTGCAAGGCTACGCCTATCACGAGCCGGGCATCGGCCGTAAACTCTACAACACTACCTTTGTGGGATACTTCCCTGCCGAGCAGCCGCGTTACAGCTGTATTGTCATGGTGAGCCGCGCCCGTGGCCGTTTCTGGGCTGCAGGCGGTGTCTCCGCCCCTGGCTTCAGGGAGATCGCAGAGAAGGTTTACGCCATGCGCATCGGCACGCAAGACGACGACTCGATAAAGGTCGCACCGAGAATCGCCTCCGAGCCCGTCATCGTGCGCCACGACAAGGAGACCGCCTTCCTCAAGAGCATCGCGAAAGACTACAACGACTTCGCCATCAACGGCGAATGGGTCACCGTCGAGCAAAACGAGAGCGGCGAGACCAAAATCAAGGAGGCACGGTTACAGTCAGGCAGGGTGCCCAACGTCATCGGCATGGACATCTCCGACGCTGTCTACCTCCTCGAGAACATGGGCATCAAGACGAACTTCGTCGGGCAAGGCACGGTCAAAGAACAGTCGCTGCACCCTGGCGACACGGTCAGAGCAAACAGCATCATTCACCTAACACTGGAAAAGAAATGAAGATCAAAGAGATATTGGTAAACTGCAACCTGCTGGAAATCATCGGCGACAAGGACCTCGACATCCTCGACATCTCGTTCGACTCCAGAAAAGTCGACCACGGCACCCTTTTCTTTGCCGTGAGAGGCACCCAGGTGGACGGCCACGACTACATCGACAAGGCCATAGAGAAAGGAGCCTCCGCCATCGTGTGCGAGAAGCTGCCGCGTAAGAAGTCGGACCAGGTCACCTATGTCAAGGTGGACAACTCGGCTTACGTGCTCGGCGTGGCTGCCTCCAACTTCTTCGGCAACCCCTCTGAGAAGATGAAGTTGGTGGGCGTGACCGGCACCAACGGCAAGACCACCATCGCCACCCTGCTCTACCGTCTCTTCACCGATGCGGGCTACAGCTGCGGCCTACTCTCAACCATCGAGAACATCATCAGCCGCGAAGTGATCCCTTCGACACATACCACCCCCGACCCCATCGAGCTGAACACCTTGCTGCACCAAATGGTGGAGAAAGGATGTGAGTACGCCTTCATGGAGGTGAGTTCACACAGCGTGGCACAGGACCGTATCGCAGGATTACATTTCGCAGGGGGCATCTTCACCAATCTCACCCACGACCACCTCGACTACCATAAGACGATGGCCAACTACCGCAACGCCAAGAAGAAATTCTTCGACAGTTTGCCACAGAGTGCCTTCGCCCTTACCAACCTCGACGACAAGAACGGCGCGGTGATGCTGCAGAACACCAAGGCCAAGAAACTCAGCTATGCTTTGAAACACGACGCCGACTTCAAAGGCATCGTGCTGGAGAGTCACTTCGATGGCATGCTCATCAAGGTGAACGGCACCGAGGTCTACACCCAACTCGTGGGCGGCTTCAACGCCAGCAACCTCTTGGCCATCTATGGCGCTGCCATTTCGTTAGGCTTTAATAAAGACGAGCTGCTGGTCGAGATCAGCAAGCTGCACGGCGCCAACGGACGCTTCGACATGGTGCGCTCCGACTGTGGCATCGTCGGCATCGTCGACTACGCCCATACCCCCGACGCATTGGAGAATGTGTTGGTGACCATCAACGACGTGCGTTGCCACAAGGAAACACTCATCACCATCGTGGGATGTGGAGGCAACCGCGACACCACCAAACGTCCCGAGATGGCTGCTGTGGCCGTGAAACTCAGCGACCGTGTCATCCTCACCAGCGACAACCCGCGCAACGAAGACCCTGACGAGATCATCCGCCAGATGAAAGCCGGCATCGCCGAGGAAGACATGCACAAAGTGTTGAGCATCACCAACCGAGGCGAGGCCATCCGCACAGCCGTGGCCCTGGCCAAGAAAGGCGACATCATCCTGCTGGCGGGCAAGGGACACGAAAACTATCAGGAAATCAACGGAGTAAAGAACCATTTTGACGACAAGGAAGTCTTGTCGGCAGCATTCAAGGAGGTCAAATAATGCTATACTATCTGTTCAATTATCTAGAGCAACGCAATTTCCCAGGTGCAGGCGTATTCAACTACGTCACCTTCCGCGCTGCCATTGCCATCATCCTAGCCCTTGTCGTCTCGGTATGGTTCGGCAACTATTTCATCAAGCTGCTGAAGCGCAAGAGAGTCGTCGAGACCCAACGCGATGAGTCCATCGACCCCTACAACACCAAGAAAGTTGGCGTACCCACCATGGGCGGTGTCATCATCATTGCGGCCATCCTGATTCCCGTATTGCTCGTCTGCAAGATCCATAGCATCTACACCATCTTGATGATCATCACCACGATCCTCCTCGGTGTCATCGGTTTCGCCGATGATTACGTCAAGACCTTCAAGCATAAGAAAGACGGCATCAAACCCGCTGTCAAGCTCGGCGGACAGGTCCTCTTAGGCCTCATCGTCGGTCTTACCCTGCGTTTCAGCCCAGCCGTGCAAATCAACGAGACAGTGCAGCTGAAGATAGAAGACAACAAGGAAATCGTCGTGAAGAGTCCCGACGTGAAATCGACCCGCACGACCATCCCCTTCCTGAAAAACCACAACCTCAACTATGCTGACTTGTTCCGCTGGGCAGGCCCGAAGTGGATGTACAACCTCGCATGGGTCTTCCTCGTGCTCCTCACCATCTTCATCGTGGCCGCCGTCAGCAACGGCTCCAACCTCAACGACGGCATGGACGGCATGGCCTCGGGCAACTCAGCCATCATCGGCATCACATTGGTCATCTTGGCCTACATCTCAAGTAATGCCGTCACGGCAAGCCACTTCAACCTGATGTTCATCCCAGGCAGCGAAGAGTTGGTGGTGTTTATGGCCGCTTTCGTCGGTGCCCTGATCGGCTTCCTGTGGTTCAACTCCTACCCTGCCCAGATTTTCATGGGCGACACGGGTAGCCTGACCATTGGCGGCATCATCGCCGTGTCGGCCATCATCATGCACAAGGAGTTGCTCCTGCCTCTGCTTTGCGGTGTGTTCCTCTTCGAGATCCTCTCCGACCTCGACGTGAAACGCTTCGTCAAGACCGGAAAGAAACACAGAATCTGGAAGAAAGGTCCCTTGCACGACCACTTTCGTACCAGCTACAGCGACTTCCAGAAAGCCTGGCCCAACTCAACTGTCACCTTTAAAGGGCACGGCAAAGGCCACAACACCGTACATCACGAGGTGAAAATCACCATCCGCTTCTGGATCATCACCATCCTGCTGGCTGCCTTCACACTCATCACCTTCAAAATCAGATAAACCCACAGGACAACTAACAACTGATTAACTGAACAACTGAACAACTAGAGAACCATGATATACATTGAAGAATTGACCAACACACGACACTCACAACCCTCTACCATGGTAGCCGGGATTTCGTCAAAAATCCTGCAAATCCGCAAAGAGAACATCAAGCAGAGTCTGAGCGACATCAACACCATCGAGCATCGGCAGGACTTCGTGGCCGCCGTCGACGGCGTGATGTACTACGACGACTCAAGAGCCGAGAACGTGAATGCCACATGGTTCACTTTTGAGAACATCGTAAGACCGGTGATATGGATTGCTGGAGGCAACAGCAGCGACGCCGATTTCAAGGACCTGAAGAAGGTGACGAAAAAGAAAGTCAAGGCGCTGATCTGCGTCGGGTCGAACAACGAGAGCCTGAAGAAAGCCCTCAGCAAAGACGTCAAAGACATCTACGAGGCAAAGAGCCTCGAAGAAGCAGTGAACATGGCCTCGCTACTGGCCAAGGAGAACGACATCGTCCTGTTCTCACCCGCCTGCAAGTCGGACCATGAGACCTATATTGAAAGAGGTAACCTTTTCGCAAAAACCGTTAAGCAACTGAAAAAATGAATGCCATCAACAAAAAACTGAGAGGCGACAGGGTCATCTGGATCGTAGCCGTGGTTTTGGGCATCATCTCGGTGATTGTCGTGTATAGTGCCACCAGCGCCCTGGCGGTCTCCAAATACTCGGGCAACACGGGCAAGGTGCTGATGAAACACGTCGGCATGTTGCTTTTCGGCTTTGTGATGATGATAGGCGCCTCGAGAATCAACTACAAGCACTACGCCAAGATCGCCTTGCTGTTGATGATACCCTGTCTGGCCCTCTTGGTCTACACCATGGTTTTCGGACGCAACATCAACGATGCCAGCCGTTCCATCAACGTCGGTGGGTTCTCGTTCCAGCCCAGTGAGATGGCAAAAATCATCCTCATCACCTATCTGGCACGACAGCTCGTCATGATGGGCGACAGTATGTACCGTTTCAAGGACTTCCTCTTGAAGCTAGCCCTACCTATTCTGGTCACGGCCGCACTGATCTTCTCGGAAAACCTGTCAACTGCCGTCATCCTGGTGGCGGTCTGCATCGTGCTGCTCTTCATCGGCAGGGTGAAGTTCCTTCACATCCTCGCCCTCGTAGGCCTCTGCGTGGCCGGCATGGGAATGTACCTCCTCTTCGATGCCGTCAAGACCAGCATCGACAACAAGCATACCAAAAAAGAACACACCGAGGCGCTGACCATAGGCGCGGCCAATGGCGACTTCAAAGAGAAACAGAACCGCATCCAGACCTGGTCGAACCGTATCAAGTCGATGGGTGAAGACAAAGAGAACATCAACCCATTCGACGACAAGCACATGCAACGCACCTATGCCAACATCGCCGTGGCCTCTGGGTCAGTCTTCGGGAAAGGCCCTGGAAAGAGCGAACAGCGCAACTTCCTGCCTCACCCCTACTCTGACTTCATCTACGCCATCATCATCGAAGAATATGGCTTGTTGGGTGGCATCGTAGTATTGATGTTATACATCTTCCTTTTCACGAGGGTGATACGCATCATCGGCAAACGTCCGCTCACCTTCGGTGGGCTGATGGCCTTCGGCTTGGGATTCCTCATCATCCTCCAAGCCATGGTCAATATGGGCGTGTCCATCGGACTGCTGCCTGTCACCGGCCAGCCCCTGCCTTTCGTCAGCATGGGCGGTACCTCGTTGATGGCAACGGGTTTGATCTTAGGCATGATCCTGAGCGTGACGCGTAGCATGGAAGAAGAGGAAATGACGAAAGAACAAGAAATAGAAGCAATCACAGAAATCTCTGAAGAAGATGAAAGATAACTTGAAAGTCGTGATAAGTGGTGGAGGCACCGGCGGACACATCTTCCCCGCCATTGCCATTGCCGACGCATTGAAGCGGAGATTCCCTGAGGCCGACATCCTGTTTATCGGTGCCAAAGGCCGCATGGAGATGGAGCGCGTTCCCAAGGCCGGCTATCCCATCAAAGGGCTTTGGATCAGTGGCATGACCAAGGATTTGAAGTCGCTGATACTGCCTGTCAAGCTCATCGACAGCATCAATCGCGCCATCGCCATCCTGAAACGCTTCAAGCCCGATGTCGTCATCGGCGTGGGTGGCTTCGCCAGCGGCCCCACCTTGATGGCTGCCAACTATCTCAGCATCCCCACCGTCATCCAGGAGCAGAACTCTTATCCGGGCAAGACCAACCGCAACGTGGGCAAGAAGGCCAAGGCCATTTGCGTGGCCTACGACCACCTCGACCAGTGGTTCCCTGCCGAAAAGATACACTTCACAGGCAATCCCTTACGGGCCAATATCGCCCTCAACGGCACCCGTGAGGAAGCCGCCGAATACTTCCAACTCGACGCCAATCGTCCCGTCGCCCTCCTGGTCGGCGGCAGCCAAGGTGCCCTCGGCATCAACAAAGGCATTAGCGCCCAACTGGCCGCCTTCAAGGGCAACGACCTGCAGCTCATCTGGCAGACGGGTAAGACCTATTACGACAAAGCCATAAGCGAGGTGGAAGCCTTAGGACTGGAAGCACAGGTGAAACCCACCGTCTTTATCGACCGCATGGACCTTGCCTACGGCCTCGCCGATGTGGTCATCTCACGTGCTGGTGCCATGTCGATCTCAGAGCTGGCACTGGTGCAGAAACCCGTCATCTTCGTGCCTTTGCCCACCGCTGCCGAAGACCACCAGACCAAAAACGCCCTGCAACTCGTCGAGGCTGGTGCCGCCCTCATGGTGCGCAACGCCGAGACGGAACAGGAGCTCGTCCCCACGCTGTTCAAGCTGAAAGACGACCCCGACCTGCAAGGCACACTGAGTTCCAACATCGGTAAGTTCGCCCGCCCGAACGCCGCCGATGACATTGTAGACCAAATCATCAAAGCCATAGAAGCATAAGACATGAAAAACGGAGAAGGACATACGATTTATTTTCTCGGCATCGGAGGCATCGGTATGAGCGCTTTGGCACGCTACTACCACAGCCAGGGTTATACCGTGGCCGGCTACGACCGTACGCCCTCACCGCTCACCAAACAACTCGAAGATGAAGGCATGGCAATCCATTATGAAGATAACCCCAACCTATTGCCTGCCTTCATCGATAGGGTGGTCTACACACCTGCTGTGCCGAAAGACCTCAAGGAGTTTGATGTGCTTCGCCAACGCGGCCTCCCGATCTTGAAGCGTTCGGAAGCCCTTGGCCAGGTCACGGAAGGGCACTTCACCATCGCAGTGGCAGGCACCCATGGCAAGACCACAACCACGGCTATGGTAGCCCACATCCTCAACCAATGCGGCGTGAGCACCACCGCTTTCATCGGAGGCATCGCCAACAATTTCAATAGTAACCTGCTGCTGAGCCTCGAGAAAGAATACGTCATCGTCGTCGAAGCCGACGAATTCGACCGTTCCTTCCTTCATCTCCATCCCGATATCAGCATCATCAACTCCATCGATGCCGACCATCTGGACATCTATGGCGACCGACAGCATCTGGTGGCTGGCTTCAACAACTTCGCCCACCTCACCGAACGCGAGGTCATCGTCAAGGAAGGTCTTGCCATCGATGTCGCCAACAAGATCAGCTTCGGTTTCGGCGAAGGCTGCGACTTCACCATCAAGGACCTCGATTCAGGCCACGGCACCTCGGTCTTCAGCATCACGCATGAAGGCCTCGAGACCGTCGTCAAGCTCCCAATGGCAGGAACACACAACATGTTGAACGCCACCGCGGCCTTTGCGGCAGCCCTCAAGTCGGGCATCCCTGCTGAGCGCATCGCCGAGGCCTTGGCCTCCTTCAAAGGCGTGAAACGCCGCTTCGACATCAAAGTCAACAATGAGAAGCATTGCTACATTGACGACTACGCCCACCATCCTGAAGAGATACGTTCCTGCCTGACGGCAGTGAAGGGTGCCTTCCCCGAGAAACGCATCACCCTCGTCTTCCAGCCGCACCTCTTCAGCCGCACCCGCGACTTCATGGAGGAGTTTGCCTCTATCCTGTCGCTGGCCGACGAACTCATCCTCCTCGACATCTACCCCGCCCGTGAGAAGCCCATCGAAGGCATCACCTCTCAGGCCCTGTTGGACAAGGTGCCGATGAAGGCAAAAAGACTATGCCCGAAAGCCGGGCTCCTCGACCTGGTCAACGAGGAAAGGCCCGAACTGCTCATCACCATGGGCGCGGGCGACATTGACCGTTTTGTAGAACCCTTGGAAAAGATGATTAAGACATGGTAAAGAAGATATTAAGCATAGTGTTATGGGTCGTCACGGCCGCCGCGTTGATCGTCTTGTTCGTCTTTGCAAGAGAAGACTACTTGAGAACTCCGTTGAAGTCCATCCAGCTGATCACTGACACCGACACCGGTTTCGTCAGAAAAGGCGTGTTGCACGATGAACTAGGCCAGATATGCAGCCAAAAGAAAGTCGGCACCGTCAACATGATGGACATCCAAAAGCACTTGGAAGACAACCCCTGGATAGAAGACAACGCTTCCTATATCGACCTTAACGGCAACTTAAACGTCAGCTTCAAGGAATACGAACCAGAGTTCAGGGTGTTCAGCAAGGACGGACGCTCCGTCTACGTCACCGACGATGGCGTCGTCATCCCTTCGAGTCCCATCTATACGCCTTATGTCCTAGTTGCGAGTGGCAACTTCCAACTGAGAAACGAGACAGGAAGCTACAAATTGAGCGACACCATCGTCGACAGGAATCTCGTCAACGCCTTGCATTGGTATAAAGCCATCCAGGCCAACAGCTTTATCAAAAACTGTGTCGGACAGTTGTATTGCAACAGCCGCAACCAATTCGAGCTTACCGTGAAAGGCCTCGAAACAAGAGTGATCGTGGGCGATACCTGCAGTGCCGCCGACAAGCTGAAGCGTTTGGAGATCTTCATGCAACAGCGTCTCGACAGCCCTGAGACAAGACTTTTCAAGAGTATCAATCTAAATTACAAAAATCAAATAGTCTGTACAAAACGATAATGTTATGAACGAAGGAAAAATCATCGTCGGTTTAGACATCGGCACTACCAAAGTGGCCTGCATCGTGGGCCAGAAAGCCGAGAACGGGAGAATTGAAATCCTGGGCTACGGCAAGACCGTATCTACAGGTGTGAGAAGAGGCGTGGTCACCAACATCTTCGATACCGTCGAAGCCATCAAAACCGCCGTTAAGCAAGCCTCCGACCAGTCGGGCGTTGAGATCAACCGCGTCAGCGTGGGCATCGCCGGACAGCATATCAAGAGCTTGCAGCACCGCGGCGTGATGATGCGCGACAACCATGAAATCGAGATCACGGAAGCCGAACTCGAGCGCCTGCGCAACGACACGTTTAAAATCAATATGACGCCTGGTGAGGAAATCATCGACGTCATCCGTCAAGACACCTACGTCGACGGCGAACTGGCCACCAACCCCGTGGGTATGTTGGGCAACAAGATCGAAGCCAACTTCCACGTCATCATCGGCCAGACCTCAGCCGCCAAAAACATCGTCAAATGCATCGAAAGTGCTGGCTTGGAGATGGACTACATGATCCTTGAGCCCATCGCCTCGGCACAGGCTGTGCTCGACGACGAAGAGAAAGACGCTGGCGTGGTCCTCGTCGACATCGGCGGCGGCACCACCGACATCGCCATCTTCAAAGACAAGAAAATACAACACACCGCCGTGATACCTTTCGGCGGCAACATCATCACCGAGGACATCTGCACGGGCTGCTCCATCATCAAGCACTACGCCGAAGAGGTGAAGGTGAAATTCGGCTCGGCCCTCGCCAGCGAGAACCGCGACGACGAAGTAGTCTCCATCCCCGGCATCAGAGGAAGAGAGCCCAAAGAGATTTCCTTCAAGAACCTGGCCAACATCATCCAAGCCCGCCTGGAAGAGATCTTTGAGCTGGTCAACTACGAGATCCAGAAAGCGAAGACCGAAAACCAACTCATCGCAGGTATCGTCCTCACCGGTGGCGGTGCCATGATGCGTCACATCCAACAGCTGGCCGAGTTCAAGACTGGCTTGGAGGTGCGTATCGGCTATCCCAACGAGCATCTCAACAAGACCCCGATGAAGGAGCTGTCGAGTCCCATGTACTCCACCAGCATCGGCATCGTCATCGAGACCATCGCCCGCATGGACCATGACGAATACCTCAAGGCATCACAAGCAGCACAGCCCGCCATGAGCAGCCGCGCCGTGGTCCCTGAAGAAACTGCCGTGGACACCGAAGAGCATGAAGTCGTTGAAGAGCGTGAAGACGACAGCAAGAAGAAAAAGAAGAAAGGCATCGACCTGAAAAAGATCGTAGTCTCCTTCACCGAGTTCTTTACCCCCGACAACATCGAATAACCCTTCTAATATAAAGACTATGGAAGACAATTTTATGATAAACAACGGATCTGACAACGAGTTATTCAAGCCCGTCGGCGTGGAGAAACCCAACTATATCAAAGTCATCGGCGTGGGCGGTGGCGGCGGCAATGCCGTCAACCATATGATGGAGGAAGGCATCCAGGGCGTCGACTTCGTCCTCTGCAACACCGACCATCAAGCCCTGCTGAAGAGCAACGTGAAGACCACCGTTCACCTCGGCAAACGCGATCTGGGCGCTGGCAACGACCCCAACATCGGACGTGAAGCCGCCGAGATGAGTCGCGACGAGATTGAAGCCCTGCTCGACGAAAACACCAAGATGCTCTTCGTCACCGCCGGTATGGGCGGCGGCACGGGCACTGGTGCTGCTCCTGTGGTGGCCAAACTCGCCAAAGACAAAGGCATCCTTACCGTAGGCATCGTCACCATGCCGATGGAGAGAGAGGGACGCCGCCGTAAGCTGCAGGCCCTCTCAGGCATCGACGAACTCAAGAAATGCGTCGACACGCTCATCCTCATCAGCACCGATAAGCTTCGCGACCAATACGGCAACATGAAGCTCTCCGAGGCCTTCAAGAAAGCCGACGACGTGTTGGCTACAGCCGCCCGCGGCATCGCCGAGATCATCACTGTCCCCGGCTATGTCAACGTCGACTTCGAAGACGTCAAGACCGTCATGAAAGACAGCGGCAAGGCGATCATGGGCTCCGGCACCGCAGAAGGCGAAGACAGAGCCAAAAAAGCCATCAAAGACGCCATCCACTCACCTTTGCTCAACGACTCCAACATCGAAGGTGCCAAAAACATCCTTCTTTATATCACCTCGGGCGCCAACGAGGTCTCACTCGACGAAGTCGACGAGATTCTCGAAATCGCCCAAAACGCCTGTGGCAACAACTCCGACGTCATCTGGGGTAACGGCACAGACGAAAGCCTTGGCGAGGCCATCAGTGTAACCCTCATCGCCACAGGATTCAACCACGACGCGAAGCCCTATTCCGCCGTCGTTAGCGAGAAGGAAAAGCCCAGCACCCCTGTTCAACCTAAGAAGGTATATAGCTTGAATGGAGACATCAAGGATAAGGAAACGCCCGACCAACCTGAAGCCAAGGCAGAGACGCCAGTAGCTCCCGCTTTCATCGCCCCTCAGGCCGTCCTTACCAAAGAAGAGCCCGCCGAAGAAAAGCATGAGGAGAAGACCGTGCACTCTCTGTTCGTTGAGGAGACTCCCGAAGCCCCCGAAATGGAAGAGACGTTCCAACCCGTCGAAGAAGCCGCCCCTGCAGAAGAGCCAGCTCCCGAAGACGACGAGCCTCTGTTTGAACCCACAGTGGAAGCCACACCTGCCGCTCCGGTCCAGGAAGACAGACCTACCGTGCATTACGAGGAAGAACGCCCCGTCGTCAGAGTCTTCGATAACCCCTTCCGTTCCAACAGCAGCGAAGACGATGGCTTCGAGATCACTTCACGTATCATCACCCAGGAAGAGGTCCAAGCCCGTGCCGAACAGGAAGTCGCCTTGCTTGAAGCCAAAAAGGTCAAGAACAGCGACCCCAAAGCCGAGCTGAAGAGACAGCGTCTCCGCAACTTGAGCATGAACTTCAGGACCACACGTGGCTTGGAAGAACTCGAAAACCAGCCGGCCTACTTGCGCCGTAACGTGGAGATCAACCAGGATGGCAACGAAGCCGACCTGTCGCACTACTCCACTTCGAGCAACGGCATCAGCAGCGAGAACTCCTTCCTCCACGACAATGTCGACTAACGCTGAACCTAACCATGAAGATAGTACTTCAAATATAGCATTATCGTAACTGACTATTTGATTTTTTGTATCGTAGCGCCCGCATGATGGAGAAAAACACACTCCGTCAATGCGGGTTTTACGTTTTTGGATTATCTTTGCAGCATCAAACACCACAACCATGCGAAACTCAATAGCATTACTCATAGCCTTGTTTTTCCTCCCCCTCGGCATCATCGCCCAGGAATGGATTCCCATACAAAACCAACAGCCGGAGTCACCGACCGTCAAACTTTTATCCTGCACGGAACAGGAATCCACGGTAGCCTTTACCTTAAACGGCTTCCATAAAACACCTGTCAACACCCCTGACGGATTGCAATACAGCATTACCGTGCCGCAGATGGCTTCCATGCTCCAAGAAGGCGCACCCGACCTGCCGCTGTTTGCCATCCCCATGCTTGTTGGTGATGATGATGCTATGGAAGTGCTTGTAAAACAAACCAAATACCAAGACTATAAAGACATCTCCATCGTACCGTCAAAAGGCAATCTCAGCCGTCAGATCGACCCTGAAAAAGTGCCCTATCGCTATGGGGAAGCCTATCAGCAGAACCAATTCTTCCCTGAGGCAAATGCCACTTTAGACACGCCTTATATCCTTCGCGAATGCCGAGGACAGAACATCTTGGTGTATCCCTTTGCCTATAACCCCGCCACCAAGACCCTCCGTGTCTTTACACAAATGACCCTTATCATGCGTAAGACTGGGGAGAAAGGCGACAATCCGAAGCAGGCCAACAAGCGTTCGATAAAGATAGCACCCGAGACAGAGGCCTTATACAGCCATCGCTTCATCAATTACAAAGCCAAGGCTGCCAAATACCCATTTCTGCCCGATGCCGGTGAGATGCTTGTCGTCTGCCCCGACCAATATATGGAAGCCATGCAGCCTTTCGTCGACTGGAAGAACCTGTCGGGCCGTCCCACCACCATGGTGAGCCTCTCCGAAGTGGGTGGCAACAACGACAGCAGCATTAAGGATTACATCAACAGCATCTACACAAATCCCGAACACAATCTCACCTATGTCCTGTTGGTCGGCGACTATGCCGACCTCACCCCCCACTCGATGAGTGGTGGCCGCTCCGACATCTGGTTCGGCCAATTGGAGGGCAACGACTATTACCCCGAAGTCTTCGTGGGCCGATTCTCCGTCGAGAGTGTCGCCGACGTGCAAAACCACGTGGCCAAAGTGTTGTATTATGAACGCGACATGCCTTCCTCCGTGACCTGGGTTAACCATGGCATAGGCATTGGCTCTACCGAAGGCGCTGGCAACGGCCACAATGGCGGCGAGTCCGACTATGTACACATTGAATACATCCGTGACACCTTGATGCACTACACCTACGAAAGCGTGTCACAACACTATCAAGGCGTGGGCGTGGGCACCAACGCAGCCATGCTGAGCGAGGACTTCAACAACGGCGCAAGCCTATGCAACTACTGCAACCACGGATCGCAGACAAGTTGGTATGTAGGCACATTCAATAACAGCCACGTCAACGCTCTCGTCAACGACTACAAATGGCCCGTCATTTGGTCGACAGCCTGCCTCAATGGTCAATTCAACACCACCTGCTTTGCAGAGGCATGGATGCGTGCCACGAACAACTCGACTGGTGTCCCCACTGGCGCCATAGGCGGTATGTTCTCGTGGACCAACCAGCCTTGGCAGCCCCCAATGACAGGACAAGATGAGATGGTCAACGTCTTGTGTGAATGGCGCAATGCCGACCATTTCCACCACACCCTGGCTGGGGCATCACTCAACGGCAACATGAAAATCCTTGACTTGCATCCCAGTGACCAAGGAGCCACCCACAACACTTGGATCCTCTTTGGCGACCCCTCACTCGTCATGCGCACCGACAACCCGACCGAAATGAACGTCGCTTGTCAGCCTGAGGCCATATTCCTTGGCCAGTCAGAGCTCGAGGTCACCGCCAATACCGACTATGCCACAGCCACCCTTTCGTTCAACGGACAAGTGCTGTGCTGCACACCTATCGTCAACGGCGAAGGCACGCTGCATTTTACTGCCTTGGAAGAAGAAGGCACCGCCCAACTTGTGGTGATGGGCTTCAACAAAGTCACCGAGGTGCGCGACATCGAAGTCATCCCTGCCAATGGTGCTTATATCACCTACGAAAGCTTTTCCATCAACGACAGCAACCATCAAGCCGACTATGGCGAGACCCTGAGCCTCGACCTCACTGTCAAGAACCTGGGCAACGCCGGCACTTCCAACATACAGGCGACCTTGAGCAGCGAATCACCTTGGATTGAAGTCATCGATGGCGAAGCCATCATCCCTTCCATCGATGCCATGGGACATTACACCATCAACAATGGCTTCGAAATTGCCATAAGCGATGCCGTCGCCGATGGCACCCAAGCCGAGTTTACTTTGGTTTGCAGCGATGCCAACGGCACTTGGACCAGCCGCTTCCGTATGACACTCCATGCCCCAATTTTCACCTTAGCTGAATTCCGACCCATTGGAACCGTTCATCCAGGGGAGACCTGCACACTGTTGGTTGGCATCAGAAACATTGGATCATCAGACGCCCATAACGCCATGATTCAGCTGTTCAGCAGCACCACAGACCTCGTCTTCAACCCCGACATCTATTCCTTCGGAGATGTTGCTGCAGGTGATACCGTCACCGCAACGGCTTCATTCGCCACAGATTCACAAGTACCCAACGGATCCAGCTTCGAGGCATACTATCATGCCTATGCCGGTCACTATGGACTTGAAGGCACCGATTTCATTAACATCGGCCCCGTCAAAGAGACCTTCGAGACGGGCGACTTCAGCGCCTTCAACTGGGAGACTTTAGGTGGCGCACATTGGTATATCGACAATTCGACGGCACATACGGGCACGTACAGCGCTCGTTCAGGGGCCATCGGCCATACCAACCTCACTACACTTCAGATCAGTATCGATGTCGCTGAGGACGGAGAGATCAGTTTCTACAAAAAAGTATGCAGCGAGGCAAACAAGGACCTCCTCACCTTCTATATTGACAATACGGTGATGGGAGAATGGTCGGGCGAAGTCGACTGGAGCCGTGAGCACTTCCCTGTCACGGCAGGCACACACAAGTTTAAATGGATCTATTCGAAGAACGGTAGCGGTAGCTATGGCGACGATTGCTGTTGGATCGATGACGTGCAGTTCCCTTCGTCGAACACCATCACCCTGATGCCCGCCTTGCAACTGGAGGGCTATGCCAACATGAATCAAGTCAACCTGCACTGGCAGCCTCTAAATCCCGATGACAACTACATCATCCGTCGTGATGGCGAAATCATTGCCAATCAACACGGAAACTACTTCATCGAGTATATGGATCTTGGAACCTACACCTATAGCGTCACTGCCATCAGCCCACAAGGTCAACAATCCATTCCCGCCTTTATCACCATTGACATCAACATCGTGAACGTCGACGAGAACATATGCGATGCACAACTCTACCCCAACCCAGTACATGGCAACCTAAACATCAGTTTAGGGCGTCCTTTCCATTATATCCTGTTCAACAGCATGGGACAACAAGTCATGCAAGGAGAGTGCTCAGGAAACGACCAAATCTCGTGCAACGGTTTGCCTGGTGGCATGTATTTCCTTCAGATCTCAACCGACACTCATAACTGCATCAGGAAAATCCTCGTGTATTAAGCCAAGCCTGCCATGAGCTATCTCAAGTCGAACGATTTATTTGAGCATCTCAACCCTGAAGGCCTCTATCAAAAGGTGCCGCATCCCATAGTCATTGCCGACCATTTGATGACACCCGACAACATTGGAGCCATGATACGTTTGGCCGACAACATCGGAGCTACTGAAGTTTGTTTCCTAGGCAAAGAAGAGGAACATAAGATGGGCAAGATTCGCCGTTCGGCAGCATCGAGCCGCGACAACATCAGATGGTACTTCACCGAGGAAAACGACCTGCGTAAGATTGTGCCCGAACATAAGAAAATCGTTGCTATCGAAACGGCCGACAATGCAACCTGCATTTACGAGACTCCTCTTCCAGAAGATGTGGCTTTTGTGGTGGGTAGCGAACGTCATGGCCTCAGTGAGGAACTGCTTTCGCAATGCGATATGGTGGTGTTTATCCCCGTGCCTGGCCCAACCCGTTCCCTCAATGTGAGCCATGCCGCTTCGGTGGCTTTGTTTGAATGGCAGCGTCAAATGCTACAGAAATGAAACCTTACAAGCATATTTTCTTCGACCTCGACCGCACCCTCTGGGACTTTGACGCAGCTGCTGAAGTGGCCTTTGAGCGTATCTACGAGAAATATGGTCTGAAAGAGCTAGGCATACCGAGTGCACACGACTTCCATATGGTCTATCACCCTTTGAACGAACAACTATGGGAACTCTATCGTGCCGACAAAATCACCAAGGAAGACCTCAATCGCACACGATTTCTGAAACCATTGGAGCATTATGGCATCCATGATATCGAACTTGCCGACAATCTGAGCAAGGACTATGTTTATTGGTCGCCTCGCATCGTCAGGTTGGTGCCGGGCACTATGGAACTATTGGATTACCTTAAGACTAAATACCACTTACATCTGATCACCAATGGCTTTCAAGAGGTGCAACACACCAAGCTGGGGGGCTCAGGCATGGAACCCTATTTCGAGACCTTGACCGTTTCGGAAGAAGTCGGCGTGAAGAAGCCCAACCCCGAAATCTTTCTCTTCGCCTTGAAAAAAGCAGGGGCAACAGCCCAAGAAAGTCTGATGATTGGCGATGAAATGGCGGTTGACATTGATGGCGCACGTGCTGCCGGAATCGATCAACTCTTCTTCAATCCTAGCGGAGAAAAAACCATAGGAGAACGAACTTATGAAGTTCGTAGCTTATTGGAAATCAAAGAGATATTGTAAATAACCGTTTATTTCAGCTTAGCCAAAACCGTTTCTTTTCCTACGGTCTTGTCACCTATCTTAACCTTGATCTCGGCATCTAATGGAAGAAATACATCCACACGGGAGCCAAAACGTATCATGCCCAGTTCCTCACCTACGACAGCCTCGTCGCCAGGCTTCAAGTCACACACGATACGCCTCGCCACGAAACCAGCGATTTGACGCACAAGGATCTCACGGCCTTTTGTATCTTTAAGAATGATTGTGTTATGTTCATTATCGGAGGATGACTTGGGGTTGAAAGCCAGCAGATACTTACCGGGATGGTATTTATAATAAGTCACTAAGCCATCAAAAGGAAAGAAATTGACATGGACATTATAAATGGACATGAAGATGGAAATCTGACGACGCTCGTCATGGAAATACTCATTCTCCATCACCACCTCGTTGGCTGCAACCTCTCCATCGGCAGGGGCCAAAACGGAATCAGGTTCAAGAGTTGTCTTTCTCCAAATGGGCACACGGAAAAAGCGTACAATCAAAACCAAGACGGCAAGTTGCACTGCATAGAATAGGTAATGCCAAATCGTTTGAGAAGGCCATAACCAATTGACGAAGGCAGTAACAACCGCAATCACTACAAAAGTGATCAGGATGGCTATGTTGCCTTCTTCATGTATCTTTTTATTGATCCTCATAGCAGGAGCAAAAATACAAAAACAAACGGAATGCTGAACATCACGGAGTCGAAACGGTCCAAAACACCGCCGTGGCCAGGAATCAACTTACCCGAATCTTTAACCCCCGCTTGACGTTTAAGCATCGACTCACAAAGGTCGCCTAAAGAGCCAAACACGACGGCAATGGCGGCCATGCCTAAAGCTGCTGAGATGGAAAGCCAGCTGGCATAACGAGAGAAGACAAAAACGGCAATAAGGGTGAATACCAATCCGCCAATGCTGCCTTCTATCGTCTTTCCAGGAGATATGCGTGGGAAGAGTTTATGCTTACCAAGGAGTCTTCCCGTCAGATAGGCAAAGATATCATTAGCCCAAAGGAGGCAGAAAACAAGAATGATCAAGCCAGGTCCAGCCATATTGCCAAACATATCCTCACGATACATGAAAAGCAACAGTGAGGAAGGTAAGGACAGGAAGAATAAGGAGCCATAGACAAAGGCGAAAACATGTTTCACGTCTTTAGTCTTGGAAAACAATGCGATGAGAAAAGGAAACATCGGGAAAAGCAGTTCCAGCAATAGCCAACGCATTGAGATGATTTGTAATGCGGCGAAAGCGGCCAACAGGAACGAACCTATCGAGCACACCTCACCTAACAGAAGATGAGGCCAGGACTGCATCTGATGCAGGCGTGACATCTCAAAAGTGCCGATGACAACAATCAGCAGGAGCAAAGCGGCTAGGGCCCAAGGAGAAAGGCAGATACAGCCTATGAGCACGGCAGCCAGAATCAAGCCAGAGATGGAACGAATCAGCAATTCTTTCATGGTACATAGAATGTGATGCAAAGATAAGAAAAAGAACGATAGGCTGATGTATAAAAACAGACAAGCCCGCCAGCAGGTGCTGACGGGCTTTCCGTTATGGGTGGGCGGCGAACTACTTTTCCACGGTCTCCCGCAGTATCATCGTCGCGGCGGGGCTTAACTTCTCTGTTCGGAATGGGAAGAGGTGCGCCCCCGCGCCATAGCCGCCACTCGTGTCTCCACGGTCTCGACGGACGGGCGAAAGCCGGCACAAG
>Ga0129307_1000100_pt1 | contig 140456 bp, 135 predicted proteins | sample P1105metagenome_FD_94437 | JGI IMG/M metagenome (GOLD analysis project Ga0129307, IMG submission 94437) | Capybara group fecal microbial communities from Wisconsin, USA - P1105 metagenome | ecosystem: Host-associated > Mammals > Digestive system > Large intestine > Fecal | place: USA... | reverse complement strand
TCCGGTGGCGATAGCTAAGGGGATCCACCTGTTCCCATGCCGAACACAGCAGTTAAGCCCTTATACGCCGAAAGTACTCGACTGGAAACGGTCCGGGAGGATAGGGAGCTGCCGGTTAAGAAAAAGGCCTGCATCGAAAGATGCAGGCCTTTTTTGTGTATGTCAGTGGCCAAAGGAGGAAACCTGCGGTTTGCTTTTTTTTTGAGCACGAGTTCGGAGCCATTCAACTTATGGTTGTTGTGTTGGCAATACTTTTTTCACAGAATGTGTTAAAATCCTTCATGTCATTTTGTTGATATATGTTATAATGTTAATTAAACAGTTACAATTTCATCGCAGAAAGGATGGATACTATGGAAAATAAAGATCCGGACAAGCAGTCGAAACGAGTCCGCTTGTATTATATCGCGGCCATTTTGCTGATCCTGGTTATCAATACAATCATCAGCCCTATGTTTTTCCAACCAAAGGTCCATGAAGTCAGCTATACCAACTTCTTGAACATGGTGGATGAAGGGAAAGCATCCAAGGTGGAAATCACCAAGGATCGGATCGCCCTTCTCTGCAACCAGGATGGCAAGGAACAGATCTACGTTACGGGGCGGGTGGATGATCCGGAGCTTGTCAGCCGTCTGGTCAAAGCCAAGGTTGAATTCTCCCAGGTCATTCCCAAGCAGGAATCCCCTATTATGAGTTTCTTCAATAACTGGATCCTGCCTTTCCTGCTCTTTATGGTCATCGGTCAGCTGATCATGCGCTATCTGGGACCTAAAATGGGCGGGGGCAACATGATGAGCTTCGGCAAGAGCAATGCCAAGGTATACATTGCTGCTCAGACAGGCAAAACCTTCAAAGATGTGGCCGGCCAAGATGAAGCCAAGGAAGCGCTCCAGGAAATCGTCAACTACCTCCACAACCCAGCCAAATATAAGGCCATCGGCGCAGTGATGCCCAAAGGCGTACTGCTGGTAGGCCCTCCCGGCACTGGGAAGACCCTGTTGGCCAAGGCTGTTGCTGGGGAAGCCAAGGTACCCTTCTTCTCTATCTCCGGTTCCGAATTCATTGAAATGTTCGTAGGGATGGGAGCGGCCCGAGTCCGGGATCTGTTCAAGCAGGCCCAGGAAAAGGCTCCTTGCATCGTGTTCATCGACGAAATCGATGCCATCGGCAAAAAGCGTGACAGTGGTTCTTTTGGCAGCAACGATGAACGAGAACAGACATTGAACCAACTGCTGTCTGAAATGGATGGGTTCGATGGCAGTAAAGGCGTAATCATCTTAGCAGCTACCAACCGTCCGGAAGTCCTGGACAAGGCTCTCCTGCGGCCGGGGCGGTTCGACCGCCGGGTACCAGTGGAGCTGCCGGATCTCCAGGGACGGGAAGCCATCCTGAAAGTCCATTCCCATGATGTGAAGATCGATCCTCATGTGGACTTCCATACCATTGCCCTTGCCACTAGTGGGGCTTCCGGGGCAGAACTGGCCAATATCGTCAATGAAGCTGCTTTGCGGGCGGTCCGGATGGGCCGGACAGAAGTGATCCAGGAAGACTTGGAAGAAAGCGTGGAAGTGGTCATTGCCGGGGCCCAGAGAAAGGGTGCAGTCATCTCTCCTGAAGAGAAAAAGGTCATTGCCTACCATGAAATCGGCCATGCCCTGGTGGCAGCCAGTCAGAAGGATTCTGCGCCTGTCCACAAGATCACCATCATCCCTCGGACTTCCGGAGCCCTGGGGTACACCATGCAGGTGGATACCCAGGAAAAGGTGCTCATGAGCCGGGAAGAATTGTATAACAAGATTGTGACCCTGACCGGAGGACGGTCGGCGGAAGAAGTGGTGTTCCATCTGGTGACCAGCGGCGCCTCCAACGATATCGAACAGGCCACCAAGCTGGCCCGGGCCATGATCACCCGGTTCGGGATGACGGATGAATTCGATATGGTAGCTTTGGAAACGGTGAACAACGCTTACTTGAGCGGGGACACTTCCCTGTCCTGTGCGCCGGAAACAGCGGCCCGGATCGATGAGGCGGTCTTTGCTTTGGTGAAGAAAGCTCATAAGGAAGCCAGGGAAATCTTGGAAGCCCATCGGGAAAAGATGGATGAGCTGGCCCAGTACCTGTTGAAGAAAGAGACAATTACCGGAGATGAATTCATGGCTATCCTCCATGGGACTATGCAAGAGGAAGCACCGGAGACGGCAGAAGCGGAACAAAGTCAGGAGCCGGAAGCCTGAAGCCGGGAGTCCAGACTTAAAAGAGGCTGTTGCGTGTGCAGCAGCCCCTTTTCTATGATATAATGGACTCCCTATGGAATCCACAATCAGTTTTAGAAACAGGATGAGAAATATGGAAATACGTACAAAACCTTGGAAGCAGGGAAAAAGCATATTCGATTATGTCAAGAATAATCTGGATTCGGACGGGTTCTTTACCAAAGAGAATCTGGAAGACCGGTCGGTGGTGGAGAAAGAGAATGGAGAGCTGATGGAACCGGGAGCTGCCGATGCGTTTCTGGCCAGCAGCGATCAGGCCGGTGAAACGGCTGATGTGGTAGGACCTCAGATCTATCAGGTCTTGGAAGCCTATGCAGAGGACCCGACTCCGGAAAATGCTACCATGCTCTATATGGGGATTTCTTCCACTCCCTGCATCCTTTACTATGAATCCCTGGTGGATGCCTTGAGTGAAGAACGCATCCCCCAGCCTTTGTGGGAATTGGCCCGGGAGTGGCTTTATGAGGCTTCCAGCCGGGAAACTGTGAAGCTGGCCATTGTAATCTGCGGCCTTTACATGCTGAATGAACAGGATCTTGTAATCAATTGGCAGCTGAAACGGGATCTCCTGCTCTTGGCACGGTGTGAAGAATTTACCAGCTTTGTCATCTATGCGCTGGAGCTTTCCCATCAGTTGGAACAAAAAGATATGGAGGACATCCTTCGGCATACGTCCGGCTGGGGAAAACTGTGTGCTATACAGGGCTACGATTTTCCGACACCGGAAGAGCAGGCTTGGCTGGTGATCCATGGGTGTGAACTGACCATTACCTATCCGTCGGTCTCTGTACTGATCTTTTCCAAGGTCAATATCCCGGCACTGTTGGATGAACCTCATCTGGAACAGCCACAGTTCGAAGGGATTTGCCGTCTCCTCTTGAATTATCTGGCATTCCTCCTGGGATTCCAGCAGCTGCAGCTCCCCGATGATGACAAACTTCCCGTTATCGATCTGTTTTCTGTCATGCAAAAATTCCTGAAGCATGCGAAGGAATACCAGCGGGATTTGATGGCCGCCGCAGCTCTGACCAATCTGGCAGAAGGATTCCAAACCATGGTGGATGATGAATGCTGGGACTATCTGACGATGAACCAGTGCCATATCCTGATCAGTGAGTTGGAATCTTTGGTCCTTTCTATTGACTGGCTGCCAGAAATCAAAAAAAATCTGGTAGAAGAAGATGGACGGACCAATCTGGTGGTGATCCATATGGCGTATGCACTGGATCTGGACCTCCATAAGGAATTATGGAACCTTCTCAAGAAAGAACCCATGCGGACAGAGCTCTACGAGTTTCTTCTGGATACCCAGGACAAGCGGCGGTTCAATCGGGTCATGAAGTTCGCTCGGGAGCATGCCGATGGATATCTGCAGGAGGAACATGCCATAGAACCCCTCCTGGAGGCTTTGACGGATCATCCGGGAGAAGGGGAAGACCTGCTGGAAAAAGCCCTGACATCTATCTATGATTCCTGCCGGAGTACGGCTTTGGGAGTGCTGGATACTTGGCCGGACAAGAACTGGTCACCCCAGATGCGCCTGGCTCTCCTGAAAGCCAGGGAAATGAGTCAGCACCCCCTGCTGAAACTGCGGGTGGATGTGCTCCTCAAGAAAAGGAGTATGGATTTCGCCAGTTTCCTGGATGTGATCCATGAACATCAGAAGTAAAAAAAGGGCTGTTGCATGGGCAACAGCCCTTCATAAAGCGTATGACGACTGACGTATGACGGAGGGGGTGTTGCACACAACGTGCAACACCCCCTTTTCAATCCGTTACTTCTACGAAAATCACTTCCACTCCGGCAGGCAGCTGGACCGGGACAGGGCCTTCATCTGGAGATAGGACGTACAGGGTGTCCCGTTCCAGGGGAAGGTTTCCGATGGAGGCTCCCTTGAGCTGTCCTTCCGGCAGCAGGGGAACATAGAGAAACCGATGGCCTTGGGAAGGCGGCAGAGTCTGGGATCCTTTCAGCCGTTTGTAGACAGCAGACATCCCCTTTTGATACATTACGTTGAAGTCGACGGCCTTCCCCACCGAATGGGTATGCCAGCTTCCGTCAAAGAAAGCTTCTTCTAAGGGAGCCAGGGTTACCTGCCGGCTGCCATCTTCCGGAAATGTCAGGGTAAATCTACCCTGGAGAGGCGTGATGATCCTATTGTAGCCCTGGACCAAGGTGAAATCGGATTCCGCCAGATCCACTGTGGCAGAACTGATCCGGATGGCAAAATCCCTGTTGGCATAGCTCTTGTCCGGAGGATCGATATAGAATTCCGTCGTGGTTCCCCCTGACCAGTGGGACGTGGATGCTGCAGAACGGGAAATTTTCTGTATACTCATAAAGACCACCTCTCCGTAGGAAGATATCAATTCAAAACTATCCTAGGGAATGAACGTCCAGAAAGTGTCAAAAAATAAAAAAGTCGGAAAAAATTGATTTCAGACGTTTTTTAGGCGAAGAATTCATACTATAATAGCAACTAAGGGCATAGCGACATGCCTTTCAGCTGCTACTAAACTAGAACAGATTGATGGAGGTGCCATTATGGCAAAGAAGTTAGTTGAATTTGTACCGAATTTCAGTGAAGGCCGGGATAAGGATAAGGTTGAAAAGATCGTTGACGAAGCCCGCAAGATCAAAGGGCTGAAGATTCTGGACTATTCCAGCGATGCGGACCACAACCGTTCTGTAGTGACCATCATCGGCTCTCCTGAAGCTGTTACGGAAGCAGCCATCAATATGGCTAAGGTAGCCATCCAGCTGATCGATATGCGGACCCACCATGGGGCACATCCTCGGTTCGGTGCAGTGGACGTGGTTCCTTTCACTCCGGTCATGGGCGTGACCATGGACGAATGTGTAGCCATTGCCAATGCAGTGGGCAAAGCCTATGGGGATATGGGCATCCCTGTCTATCTGTATGAAGATGCCTGCACCAAGGAAGCCCGCCGGAATCTGGCATCCGTCCGGAAGGGACAGTATGAAGGCTTCTTTGAAAAAATCAAGGATCCGGAATGGAAACCTGATTATGGCCCGGCTGTCATGAATGAAAAATCCGGATGCTCCGCAGTAGGGGCCCGTGTACCGCTGGTGGCTTTCAACGTAAACCTGGACTGCAGCGACAAGGCTGTGGCAGACGCTATCGCCAAAAAAGTGCGGAACATCGGAGGCGGCCTCCATTACGTAAAAGCCATGGGAGTCAAACTGGAAGAACGGAATCAGGTACAAGTTTCCATGAACCTGGTCAATTATGAAAAATCCGCTGTTTACCAGGCTTTTGAAATGATCAAGATGGAAGCCCGCCGGTATGGGGTCAATGTGGTAGGCAGCGAAGTCATCGGGACGGTTCCTATGAAAGCCCTGCTGATGGCTGCGGAATATTATCTGCAGATCGAAAACTTCAACATGGATGAAATCCTGGAAAAACGCCTGCTGGAATTGGAAGAATAAGCACTGCCCACAGAGGAGGAAAAGCAATGCTGAGCGATATCGAGATTGCACAAAAAAATGTCATGGAACCCATCAGCAAGATTGCGGATAAAATGGGGATCCTGCCGGAAGAACTGGAACAGTATGGCCATTATAAAGCAAAAGTTTCCCTGGATGTGCTGAAACGCCTGGAAAAGAAACCCAACGGGAAATTGGTCCTGGTGACCGCCATTACGCCGACTCCTGCCGGAGAAGGGAAATCCACTACCAGTATCGGGCTTGCACAGGCCTTGAACCGGATCGGAAAAAATGCCGTGGTCGCCCTGCGGGAACCGTCTTTGGGGCCTGTGTTCGGGATCAAAGGAGGCGCTGCTGGAGGCGGTTATGCCCAAGTAGTCCCTATGGACGATATCAACCTGCATTTCACGGGAGATATGCATGCAATCACCGCTGCCAACAACCTGCTGTCAGCGATGATCGACAACCATATCCACCATGGCAACGAACTGCGGCTGGATGCCCGGCAGATCACCTGGCGCCGGGTCATGGACATGAATGACCGTGCCCTGCGGAATGTGGTAGTAGGCCTGGGGGGCAAAGTCTGCGGCTTCCCCCGTCAGGATGCCTTTACCATTACGGTGGCTTCTGAAATCATGGCCATCCTGTGCCTGGCCAAAGATCTGGAAGACCTGAAGGCACGGTTCGGCCGCATTGTCATCGGCTGCGATCTGGATGGGAATCCAGTCCATGTCCACCAGCTGGGCTGTGAAGGGGCTATGGCCATGCTGATGAAGGATGCCATCAAACCGAATCTGGTCCAGACCCTGGAACATACGCCAGCCATCATCCATGGAGGGCCCTTTGCCAATATCGCCCATGGATGCAACTCCCTGCTGGCCACCAAGATGGCCCTGAAACTGGGCGACATCGCCATTACGGAAGCCGGCTTCGGCGCTGACCTGGGTGCGGAAAAATTCATGGATATCAAATGCCATTATGGTAACCTGTATCCGGATGCCGTTGTGCTGGTTGCTACCATCCGGGCCCTGAAGATGCATGGGGGTGTCGCCAAAGCAGATTTGAGCCAGGAAAATGTCCAGGCTGTTAGCGATGGCTTCTCCAACCTGGCCAAACAGGTTGAAAACATGCGGACCTTTGGCCTGCCGGTACTGGTGGCCATCAACAAGTTCGCCTCCGATACTCCGGCAGAAATCGATATGTTGCTCCAAAAATGCGCCAGCTACGGCGTGGAAGTCAGCCTGAACGAATGCTGGGAAAAAGGCGGCGAAGGCGGCATCGATATGGCCCACAAACTGGTGGGGATGCTGGAAGAACAGAAACCCCAGAAAGTGGAACTGTACGATGTGAACGATTCCATCCCCAACAAACTGAAGGCCATCGTGACCAAGATCTATGGCGGTGACGGCGTGACCTTTACGCCCAATGCCAAGAAACAGATCAAACAGCTGGAAGACTGGGGTTTGGATAAGCTGCCGGTCTGTGTGGCTAAGACCCAGTATTCCCTCAGTGATAACCCGGCTCTTTTGGGAGCTCCCAAAGGCTTCAAGATCAATGTCCAGGATGTACGGGTATCCAATGGGGCAGGCTTCATCGTCTGCCAGACCAGCAACATCATGGTCATGCCCGGCCTGCCCAAGAAACCGGCTGCCCTGAAGATGGACATCGACAACAACGGCAAGATTTATGGCCTGTTCTGACAGGGAGGAATGGATCCAATGGAATTGCGGAAACTGACAGTAGAAGGTTTCATCAATGAGACCGCTTCTTCTTCACCGGCCCCTGGGGGCGGCAGCATTGCGGCCCTCAATGCGGCTTCTTCGGCAGCCTTGATCACCATGGTGGCCAACCTGACCCTGGGAAAAGAAAAATATGCAGCCGTTGAAGGCGATATGAAAGAAGTGGCAGCCAAAGCCGGTGCCTTGAAAGATGATTTCCTGGCACTCATCGACGAAGACAGCAATGCGTTCAACAAAATCATGGCTGCCTTCAAGCTGCCCAAAGATACGGATGAAGCCAAGAAGGCCCGGAGCGCAGCCATCCAGGAGGCCACCAAGGGAGCGGCCCTGGTCCCCTTCAAGGTAGGCCAGAAGGCCAATGAACTGTTTGCCCTGGCGGAAGAAGTCATCACCAAAGGGAACCAGAATGCCATTACGGATGGTGCTGTAGCGGCCATGAATGCCAGAGCCGCTGTAAGAGGGGCCTTCCTGAATGTAAAGATCAACCTGGGCAGCATCAAAGATGGACTGTTTGTGGAAGATCTGCAGAAGAAGATGGCCGAAATCGAAAACGAAGTGGATGCCCGGGAACAGGCACTGCTGGGTAAAGTGAAACTGTAAGCAAAGGAAAGAATGGAACCAAGGGGTTGTTGCACGTCAGTATAAGAACCGGTACGTGTAACAGCCCCTTTGTCATACATGGCAGGAGGCAGAAAGGGAAGGGATTGGATGATGGCGCGGACAATTGTGTTGGGAACGCATATGGATCTGGCTGATTTTATGGATGTGGTCCGGAATCACGGAAAGGTGGAGTTTTCTCCAGACTACTGCAATCGGGTCAACTGCTCCCGTTCCTTGGTGGAAAAATGGGTCGAGGAAGAAAAGGTCATGTACGGGGTCACCACTGGATTTGGGGCCCTGTGCACCAAGGCCATCAGCCGGGAAGAAACTGCACAGCTCCAGGAAAATATCATCCTTTCCCACTCGGTTTCTGTGGGAGAACCTCTATCCGAAGAGGCTGTCCGAGGAACGCTGCTGATGATCCTCCAGAATCTGGGACAGGGCTACAGCGGTGTCCGTCTGGAAGTATTGGAACAGCTGCGGCAGTTCCTGAACCGAGATCTGACCCCGTGGGCTCCAGGGGATGGCAGTGTCGGCTACCTCAGCCCGGAAGCCCATATGGCATTGGTCATTACCGGAAAGGGCCGGGCCTATTATCAGGGAGAACTCCTGACGGGAGAAAAAGCCTTGGAACGAGCGGGCCTGTCCCCCCTTCCTCTTGCTTCCAAGGAAGGCCTGGCTTTGGTATCTGGAACAACTTCTGCTACCGCACTGGCGGCCGTAGGGCTGTATGACATGCTCCAAGCTGCTCGGACAGCAGATGTGATCGGGGCCATGAGCCTGGAAATCCTCCAGGGAGTCATGAATGCCTTCGACCCCAGGGTCATGGCAGTCCGTCCCCATCCGGATCAGGCCAAAGTGGCGGAAAATATCCGGAATCTCTTGGCTGATTCCCAGGTCATTGCAGAAGCCCAGGGGAAAAGAATCCAGGATGCACTGTCTCTCCGGTGCATCCCTCAGCTCCATGGGGCTGCTCGGAAAACTCTGGAAGATGCTTTGAAGACCCTTGAAACGGAGATGAATTCCTGCTGTGACAATCCCATCCTGTGGCCGGAACCGGGAAACGAGGCTGTGATTTCCGCCTGCAATGCAGATTCGTCCTATGTAGGAGTATCCATGGATGCTTCCTGTATCGCAGCTACCATGCTGGCCAAGATGTCGGAACGGCGGAATAATAGGATGATCGATGGCAGTCTTTCCGGATATCCCTGGTTCCTGATTAAGAATCCAGGACTCAATTCCGGTTTGATGATCCCTCAGTATACCCAGGCAGGGCTGCTGAACCAGATGCGGATCCTCTGTACTCCGGCGGTGATCGACAATACACCCACCTGTGGGAATCAGGAAGATTATGTGGCCATGGGCTACAACGCTGCAAAAAAATCCCTGGCTGTGGCAGAAAAACTGGAATATATCCTGGCCATCGAACTGCTTTCTGTTTATGAAGCGCAGTCTTTTGTAAATCGGAATCTGCGGCGGAGCAGTGCCAGCCGGAGTGTCCTGGAGGCCATCAGGGAAAAGGTACCGGAAATGAAAGAAGATTTCTATCTCTATCCCCAGATTGAATTCCTGAGGAGCTGTATCCATAGCGGGAAAATCCTGGAATGGGCCGAAAAAGGAATGCAGAAAAAGCTCCTGTAAGGAAGCAGAAAAGAATCGTTCGACGACAATTTTCTTTGCGGGGAATTGGGTATACAGTCTAAAAAAAAGAGTAATAAAAATTTTCTCTGGGTGTAAGAAATTGACGCTTTATGGACGATAATCCAGTACAATAAAGTCATATTTTCACAATATAAGAGTAATTATAACGAATGATAAAAGCAAATTACACATAAAACGTTCAAATATAAATCATAGGAAAATATGATGGAACCTACTGCAGGGAGGGAAACAAGTGAAACTCAAAGCTGTGATCAACGGTACTGCCGTGGAAAGAGAAACAGATGGAAGCAAGCGGCTAATCGATTTCTTAAGAGAAGACTTGGGATTGACGGGAACCAAGGAAGGCTGCTCGGAAGGTGAATGCGGGGCTTGTACGGTCATCCTGAATGGAGAAGCCGTGCCTTCCTGTTTGGTCCTGGCAGGCCAGATCCAGGGAGGCGAGGTACTGACCATCGAAGGCTTGGAGAAAAATGGGGAGCTGGATCTCCTCCAAAAGAAGTTTATCGCCCATGGAGCCATCCAGTGCGGTTTTTGTACACCAGGATTCCTGATGAGTGCCAAAGCTCTTTTCATGAAGAATCCCCATCCTTCATCCGAAGAAATTCGCCGGGCCATTGAAGGGAATATCTGCCGCTGCACTGGCTACATCAAAATCGTCGAAGCCATCGAAGATGCAGCAAAGGAGATGGAATGATGTTTACTGCCCCTGCTGATGAAAAAGAACTGCAGGCTGCCTTGGACCAGGCTGATGGACGGACTTACCTGATTGCCGGAGGGACGGATCTGTTGATCCATCTCCAGAACCGCAAAGAAGCAGACTGCAGTTTCATCGATTTGACCAAGGTGAAGGAGTTCCAGGGAATCCGGGAAGAAAAAGACTGGATCGATATCGGATCCCTGGTTACCATGACAGAACTTTGTGCTTCCCCTCTTGTGAAAGAAGAACTCCGGGCCTTGTATCTGGCAGCCTATCATCTGGGTTCGGAACAGATTCGGAATCGGGCGACCCTGGGAGGAGCCATTGCCAATGCTTCCCAATCCTCTGACTCCAGCGTTGTGCTGTTTGCTTACGGCGCGTTGGTTGATATTATCTCTGCCCAGGGAAAACGCCGCAAGATTCCCATGGACCAGTTCATTACGGGCCGGGAAAAAACCTGCCTGGACCGGGGAGAAGCTGTCAGTCGGATTCTGATCCCCCGCCGAAAAAGGAGCAGCATGTTTGGCAAAGTGGGGGCCCGGAAAGCGGTCACTATTGCGAAAATCAACTGCGCCATGGATTTCCAGCTGGAAGAAGGTTTGATCCGGAAGGCCAGCGTCTATCTGGGGGCAGTTGGTGTCAAACCGGTGGAGGCCAGACTCCTGGAAAATTATTTCCAAGGGAAATCTTTTGCCACGATCGCGCTGCAGGACGTGCAGGAATTGGGAAAGGAAGAGGTAGAGAAAGCCATCCCCACCCGTCCTTCCCGTTTTTACAAACGGGTGGCGGTACAGGGATTGCTGGAAGACATGATAGGGGCGTTGCCATGAAACAGTTCAAATATATCGGAAAACGGTTCCAACGGGAAGACAGCCTGGAGCGGGCAGAAGGGAAAACCAAATTCCTGGCAGACTGCAAACGGCTCAATATGCTTTATGGGAAACTGATCCTCAGTGAACATGCCCATGCGGATTTCCAGCTGGATACGGAAGAAGCCCTGAAAGTCCCAGGTGTTTACAAGATTTTGACCTATGAAGACATTCCCCATGTCGCTTATAATTCCATGGAATGGTTCACCGGGATACAGGCCCAGCGGGATGAATACATCTTGAACGAACGGGCCCGCTTTGTAGGGGACCGGATTGGGCTGATCTTGGCGGAATCTAAGGAAGCCTGTGAAAAGGCTTGGTGCAAAGTCAATGTGCAGTATCAGGATCTTCCTGTGGTGGCAGATCTCCAAACGGCCCAGGAAGATCAGATCCTGGTCAGAGGAAAGACCAATCTGGCTTATGAAAAGAACATCGGGTATGGAAATCTTGCAAAAGCGGAAGCCGAGGCCGATTTCATTGTGGAAGACCGAGGTTCCACGCCCCGGACCCACCATCTGGCCATCGAACCCCATATCGCCATGGCGGAAGTGGATGATTTCGGCAATCTGATTGTGTACAGTCCCGGACAAGTGGTCTTTGCAACCCAGATGCAGCTTTCCCGGATCCTGCATCTGCCCTATGCCCGCATCCGGGTCATCAAGTGTAATATGGGAGGATCTTTTGGAGGGAAGCAGCAGCCTTTGCTGGAACTGACCGCAGGGGTCGCCGCCTGGCTGACCCGGCGGCCTGTCCAGATCTACATGAACCGGCGGGAAAGCATGATCGGGACCTTTACCCGGAACGGCACAGAGGCCAGGGTGACAACGGCGGTCCGGAAAGATGGAAAAATCCTGGGACGTAAAGTGGATACCTGCTTTGACGGAGGGGCTTACGATACCAACAATACCAGTATCGTGAATGCCTATGCCAAGAAATTGTTCCGGCTGTACCGGATCCCGGCCCAGGAATTCCATGGCCGTGCCTATTATACGGATAAGACACCGGGGGGCGCCTGCCGGGCTTATGGGGGACCCCAGAACCATGCCATCACAGAAGTCAATATGGATCACGTAGCCCGGGTCATCGGCATGGATCCCTGTGAATTCCGCTTGAAGAACTTGGTGGAACCCTATGACGCAGATCCGGTGGGAGGTCCAAACCTGGGAAAAGCAGCGGTGAAGGAATGTCTCCGGAAAGGGATGGAAGCCTTCCATTGGAAAGAAAAATATGCCCATATCCGGGAACAGAACAATGACCGCTATGCCTACGGAGTAGGAGTCGCCTGCGCCGATCACGGAAACGGCTACTTTGGAGCTTTTCCGGAATTCACCAATGTGGAGATGATCCTCCATCCGGATGGAACGGCCTTGGTCAAGATCGCTGTCCATGAACAGGGCTGCGGGACAGTGGATTCCCTGCGGCTGGCAGCAGCAGAAGCCCTGGATCTGGATCCTCGGAAAATCACCATCACGGAAGCAGATACGTTACTGACTCCCTATGATTCAGCAGGGACACAGGCCAGCCGGGTGACTTTTGTTTCCAGCGGTGCCATCTTGCAGGCCGGGACCCAGCTGCGGGAAAAAATCTTCCAGACCCTCCAGGAAGTGGAGAAAATCGAACCGGATCTTCTTTATACGGATAACGGGATCGTGAAAGTGAAGGGGTCTGATAAGACCTATACCTATGGAGAAATCGCTACCTTGCGGGAGAAAAAATTGTTCGACCCGCTGAGTGTCTATATCCATTATGAACCTCACTCCAATCCAGCCGCTTATGCGGTTTCCTTTGCCCAGGTGAAAGTGGACAAGAAAACCGGACTGGTGGAGGTCCAGAAACTGCTGGCGGTCCACGATATCGGCCAGGCCGTGAATCCCACCCTGGTGGAAGGCCAGATCCAGGGCGGTGCCCAGTTCATCATGGGCATGGCCCTCAGTGAAGAACTGGTCTATGACAATAAAGGGAATGTAAAGAACAGCAGCCTGTCCAAGTACCATACCCTCAATGTGCAGGATATGCCTCCGGTGGATATCATCCTGGTAGAAAGCCATGATGAAAGTTCTCCTTTCGGAGTCAAGAGCGTAGGGGAAATGGCGGCAGTAGCGCCGGGACCGGCAGTGGTCAATGCCATCAATCATGCTTTGGGGACGGAACTGACAGATTATCCTCTGACCCCGGAGCGGATTATAGAAGCCTTAGAACAGAGAGGATGAAGGGTTATGGAAAGCTTAGTGCTTACAGGAGAACCACTATCATTGGAAGATGCTTACAGTGTCGTCTATGGCAACCGAAAGGTAGAAATTGCACCAGAGGCGGCAGAACGAGTCCGGCAGGCCAGACAGGTCCTGTTTGACATGGCGGCGGAAGGGAAGCCTGTCTATGGGCTGAACCGGGGCGTAGGCTGGAACAAGGACAAAGAATTTGACGAAGCTTTCTTTGCCCAATACAACCGGAATCTGCTGAACAGCCATTGCCTGGGGATCCCCCCTTACCACCCAGATGATCAGGTACGGGCCATCCTGCTCCTGCGGCTCCAGAAAGTCCTTACAGGCCATACCGGTCTTTCTCTGGAACTGTTGGACCATTACCGGGATTTCCTGAATTACGGGATCTATCCCCGGATCCCCATGCGGTCTTCCATCGGGGAAGGGGATATCACCACCATGTCCCACGTGGGTTTGGCTTTCATCGGGGAAGAAGATGTGACCTACCAGGGAAAGATCATGAATTCCAAGGAAGCCATGGCAATGGTAGGGATGAAACCGGCGAAACTGGGACCCAAAGATGGTCTGAGCATCGTGTCCAACAATGCCCAGGGTGAAGGGATGACCTTGGTGGTACTGCGGAAAATCGCCCAGCTGGTGAAGATGAGCAACTTGATTTTCTGCCTGAGTCTGGAAGGGCTGGACGGCGTGGTGGAATCCCTGCGGGAAGATGTGAATGCAGTCCGGGGCATCAAGGGGCAGGCCAAGGCAGCCGCTATGTGCCGGGATTTCCTGGAAGGCAGCTATCTTTATGAACCAAGTCCTGAACGGGCTTTGCAGGATCCCTTAAGCTTCCGGTGCGCCCATGCCATCAACGGGGCGCTGTATGATGCCATGGATTATGTGAAGGAACAGCTTCTTGCCAGCATGAACCATACAGATGACAACCCCTGCATCCTCCTGGACAAACATTCCTCCTTTGTCAGTGCCAACTTCGAAATCACCTCCCTGGCCATTGGCGTGGAGATGCTAGCCAGCGGCCTGGCCCATCTGTCTAAGAGCTCCTGTTACCGGATGATCAAGATGGCGGATCCCAATTTCACCCATCTGAACCGGTTCCTGACTCCGGAAGACGTAAAGACCATCGCATTTGGGACCATCCAGAAGACCTTCACCATGCTGGATACCCAGAACCGGGGCCTAGCCAATCCTTCTTCCATGGACTTTTACGCACTGGCTGGGACCATTGAAGACCATGCCAGCAATCTGCCCCTGATCTGTTATAAATTGTTCCAGATGCTGGACAACATCTACTATATCATCGGCATCGAAGCCATGCATGCCTGCCAGGCCATCGACCTGCGGAAACAGAAGAGACCGGAGATCCATCTGGGTAAAGGGACCGGCAAGGCTTATGAGATCATCCGCAGGACCCTGCCTTTTTATGATAAAGACCGGAACCAGAGCCGTGATATCCAGAAGGTCTATCACATTGTGAAATCCGGTGAACTGCTGCAGGTAGGAGGAGATTCCTTATGAACGAAAAAAAGAAAAATGAAATCCGTTGGGCCGTATTCGTCCCTGCTTTTGCCCTGACCTTGCTGGCGGCTGTGGTAGGGATCGTCAGCAATAAGACGCTGACCACACTGTCCAATCAATTCTTTACCTGGTCACTGGACTCTTTTGGCTGGCTGTACCAGATCATTTCTCTGGTCGTCCTCCTGGTGACACTGGTGATGCTGTTCTCGAAAGTCGGGGACATCACCCTGGGCGGGAAAGAGGCAAAACCGAAATATCCTTTCTGGACCTGGTTTGCCATGACGTTGACCGGCGGGGTCGCTACTGGGATCGTAAGCTGGGGGGTCAATGAACCGCTGATTTATTTCGGTAATATCTATGGGGAACTGAAGCAGCTGGGCATCGAACCCTTTTCTGCAGAAGCCGCCCGGTTTGCCATTGGGCGCTGCTTCTACAACTGGACCTTCATCCCTTATGCCATGTATGCCCTGACCGGTGTGCTGGTGGCCTACATGTATTTCAACAAGAAACAGCAGCTGAACGTGACGTCTACCCTGGTCCCTCTCTTCGGGGAAAAAATCAAGACCGGCTTTGTTTCCGATGTGATCGATACCTTGTCCATGCTGGCCATTATCCTGGGGCTGACTTCCGGTCTGACCATGTGCATCGTCCTCTTGACCACCGGACTCACTTCTTCTTATGGGATCCCGTCCACCCTGCCCTTGTTCATCGGGCTGGGGGTTGCCATCATCGCCATGTTCACCCTGTCTTCCTATGTGGGGCTGGATAAAGGACTGCAGAAATTGTCAGGAATCAATGCCTGGTTCTATTATGGCCTGCTGATCCTACTGTTCGTCCTGGGACCGACCCTGTTCATCCTGCGGAATTCCACCGCCGGGATGGCTGTCTGGCTGCAGAATTTCTGGCAATGGGGACTGGACCCCATCGATATCGGCGGTGCACCGCTGACCCGGTCCTGGACCCTGTTTGACTGGGCCGTCTGGATTGCCTATGCTCCGGTCACGGGGATTTTCCTGGGCCAGATCTCTTATGGTCGGACCATCCGCCAGTGCCTGATCGTTAACTTGATCCTGCCGGCTGTGTTCGGCATCATCTGGTTCTCTGTCTGGGGCAATACGGCACTGGGGATGCAGATCAGCGGACAGCTGGACTTGGTTGCCACCATCAAGAATTCCAATGCCGTCATGGCACTGTTTGAATTCATCAAGAACATGCCATTCGGCTTGGGGATCATCCTGGTTCCGGTCAATCTGTTCGTGATCCTGATCTCCTTCGTGACGGCAGCTGATGCAACTTCTAACAACGTTGCCTCCATGTGCATCAAGAACATCCCCATCGGTTCAGAAGCTCCTGGGTATCTGAAGGTGCTGTGGGGGGCTACCATCGGAGCCATTGCCATCATCATGGCTGCTTTTGGCGGCGGCGTCCAGGGGGTGGACGGCGTGAAGGCACTGGCTGCGGCCGGCGGCTTTGTGGTGCTGTTCATCTTCATCCTCCAAGTATTTGCGGCCATCAAAGTATTCTTTATCGATAAGACAGAAGAATAAAGGGGAAATATGACCCTATATCTCAAAGGAGGTGTGAATTTTGCTTCACACCTCTTTTCTTTCCATGCAAAAGAGGGATCTTGCGGTATAATAAAGTCATCTATTTGAAAAAATGATAGTTTGTTTTACCAAACTAAGTGGGAGGACAGTATGCGCGAAATCATCTGCAAGGCAAGGGACTTGTTGGCACAGCATATCTCCTTTGTCATGGCAACCATAACTTTTAAACACGGTTCAGCTCCCCGGGAAGTGGGCGCCACCATGCTGGTCACAGCTGACGGCCTCTATGCCGGGACCATCGGCGGGGGAGAAGAGGAATACCAGGCCATCCAGCACGCCCAAAAGGTCTTGGAAACGGGGCTGTCTGATCTGGTACCTTATGAAATGACCCGCAGCGACGCGGCCAAACTAGGCTTGGTCTGCGGCAGCCACAATCGGGTCCATTTCCAGTATGTTCCTGGAACAGATGCCCAGGCCGCTGCTTATTTCACCCAAATGGCGGAACGTGTGGAAAACCATGAGGTGTATTGGCTGTTCGATCTCCAGGCAGACCACGGGATCAGCATGAAAGTGGACGGGAAGATCTATCCTTTCAGCCGGGATGGAGCGCTGCCGGCAGCCGAGGAGCTTTTCCAGGTAAAGATCAAAAAGCCCATGAAGGTCTATATCTTTGGAGGCGGCCATATTGCCAAGGCGACGGCTGCCCTGCTGCACTTCCTGAAACTGGAAGTGACCGTGGTGGATGATCGGCCTGAATATCTCACCCCGGAAGAATTTCCTCAAGTGAACCGGCTTCTCCATTCGTTGGAAGACCTATCCGATCTGCCTATCGGGAACAGTGATTACGTCTGTGTCATGACCCGGGGACATGCCAATGATATCCAGGTCCTGAAGGGTATCCTGCCCAAGGATCCTTATTACGTGGGAATCGTTGGCAATAAAATGAAAGCAGAAAAATATCCCCAGCATTTTCAGGGGACTCCTTTGTATGAAGTTTACCGAAAAAAGGTCCATCTGCCGGTGGGGCTGCCCATCCGGGCGCTGACCCCAGAAGAAATCGCTGTGAGCATTGCCGGTGAAATCATTTTGTCTTATAGGAGCAACTGCTGATGAATACGGTTAAGAAAATCCCTGTGCAGGAAGCAGTGGGACAGATCCTGGCCCATGACATGACCCAGATCATTCCCGGTGAACGGAAAGGACCTCGTTTCAAAAAAGACCATATTGTCCGGCCGGAAGATATCCCTGTCCTCCTTTCCATGGGAAAGGAACATATCTACACCCTGGAACTGGATGAATTTACCTATCATGAAAATGAGGCGGCGGAACATCTGGCAGGGATTTGCCAAGGAGACCATTTGGAACGTTCCGAGATTTCTGAAGGACGGATCAACTTGAAAGCGGCAGTGGATGGGCTGCTCCGGATCAACGTCCCTCTGTTGGACCGGATCAATCTGTATGGGGAAGTCATGATTGCCACAAAAAGAGACGGGACTCCCGTTACCAAGGGAACCGTAGTGGCTGGGACCCGGGCTATTCCTTTGTGGATCGCCAAAGAAAAGATCCACCAGTGTGAGAAAATGGCCGGAGGGGAAAAGGTGGTGTCCATTCGGCCTTTTGTGTCTCAGAAGGTGGGAATCCTGACCACGGGCAGCGAAGTCTGCAAAGGCCTGGTGAAAGACGGCTTCCGGGAAGTGCTGCCGACCAAGTTGCAGCCTTATGGATTCACCATTGTGGACCACCGCTATACTATGGATGACAAAGAAAGTATCGTCCGCCAGCTTCGGGAGATGCTCGCAAAAGACCTGGATTTGATCCTTTGTACAGGCGGGATGAGCGTGGATCCTGACGACAATACCCCTGGTGCCATCCAGGAGGTCAGTACCCAGGTAGTGACTTATGGAACGCCGGTCCTTCCCGGTGCCATGTTCATGGCGGCCTATCATCATCAGACGGTGATCTTGGGGCTGCCCGGGTCCGTCATGTTCCATCCTCGGACGGTATTCGATTTGATCCTGCCCCTGGCTGCCGCTCGGGAACCCATTACCCGAGAATATATCGCTAGGCTGGGCCACGGAGGACTTCTGTGATGCCGGGTTGGAATCATTTCGATGGACGGGGGAATGCCCGGATGGTGGATGTTTCTGAGAAAGCGGTGACCTGCCGGGAAGCAGAGGCTTCCGGAACCATCACTATGAGCCGGGAGGCCCTGGAACAGATCCAGCAGAAAAAAATCAAAAAAGGCGATGTGCTGACAGTGGCACAGGTGGCCGGGATCATGGCCGCCAAAAGGACCTGGGAACTGATCCCCATGGCCCATCCCCTTCCTTTGAGCGGAATTGGGCTGACTTTTTCTGTAGATGAAGGAAACTGTATGATCACTGCCCACTGCAGAGTGAAAATCGAAGGAAAGACAGGCGTGGAAATGGAAGCCCTTACCGGGGTTTCCGTGGCACTGCTCACCATTTACGATATGGCCAAGGGAATCGACCGGGGGATGGTCCTGGGCCAGATCCGGCTGGAACATAAGGAAGGCGGGCAGAGTGGGACGTATGACAGGGAGCCGTGAGATGGAGGATCAGTGGGGAAGGACCATCGATTATCTGCGGCTTTCGGTTACGGATTCCTGCAATCTTGGCTGTATCTACTGCAGGCTCCCAGGTTGCAGCCCGCTCCTGCAGGAAAATCTGACGGATGAAGAAATCTTTCGGGTTTTGTCCTGTTTCCAGGAACTGGGCATCCAAAAATTGAAGATTACTGGCGGAGAGCCGCTGCTGCGGCCGGGAATCGGAGCCTTTCTGGAAAGACTGCTGGAACGGAAATGGTTTTCTTCCGTGACCTTGACTACCAATGGACAGCATCTGAAAGAGTATTGGCCGGTCCTTTCCCGTTTGGACAGCATCAATGTTTCTTTGGACTCCCTGCAGGAGGCAGCTTACCATAAAATGACCCGAGGCGGAGAACTGGCTCCTGTTCGGGAAGGATTGCGGCAGGGATTGGAAGGGGGCTATCAGGCCTTTAAACTGAATGTGGTCCTGGTCACCGGATACAATGACGGGGAAATCCCTGCTTTTTTGCGGCTGGCGGCACAATCTCCCCTAGCCATCCGCTTCATTGAGCTGATGCCCCTGGGCGAAGGCAGCCGTTATCAGGGCGTTCCTCGGGAACGGATCCTCCAGGAAGTGGATAGGCTGTATCCGGGCTGGAAGTGGAGCCGGTCCAGGGGAAATGGACCAGCCCGGTACCTAGAGGTCACCGGTATCCCAGGGCGGATCGGATTCATCGACGCCGTGGGCCATCCTTTTTGCAGCCAATGCAACAGGATCCGGATGGATGCGGCAGGGAAGATCTTCCTTTGTCTGGAACAGGAAGCGGCACTGGATGTGAAAGCCTTTCTCCAAGGCGGCCTGTCTCGAAAAGGGTTCCTGCAGCAGCTGAGAGAGGCCGTCTGGCAGAAACCGGAGAAAAATCATTTTGCCTCCCGCCCCTGCCCAGGCCGTAAGATGTACCAGATTGGAGGATAAATGGGAATCATTATTTCAATCAACTGCAGTGAAAAGAAAGGGACCGTGAAAACACCGGTGGCAGAAGCAGAAGTCCGTACGGACTGGGGCATCGTCGGGGATGCCCATGCCGGACACTGGCATCGGCAGGTCAGCCTGCTGTCTCTGGAAAGCTTCCAGCAGTTCCAGGCGGACAGCGGCTGTCAGCTGGAATTCGGTGCATTTGGCGAAAATCTGTTGGTCCAGGGGCTTCCCTTGGAAGCACTGAAAGTGGGCGACCGGCTCTCCACTGGATCCTGCTGCCTGGAGATTACCCAGATCGGGAAAGAATGCCATAAGTCCTGTGCCATCCGGCAGCGGGTGGGAAAATGCATCATGCCCCAAAAAGGCATTTTTGCCAAAGTGCTTCGGGGCGGCATCATCAGAAAAGGGGATTCCATATGTATAGAGTCTGTTTGATCACCGTCAGTGACAGCAGCGCCCTCCTGGGAAAGAAAGATCTGACAGGACCGGCAGTTGCCGAGCTTCTAGCAAAGGCCGGGTACCAGATCGTAGACAGGACGGTCCTCCCGGATGAACGTAAGCTGCTGGCTGAAAAAATGCGGCAAATCGCCGATGGAGGCGGAGCTGATTTGCTTTTGACCCTAGGGGGAACCGGACTGAATGAAAGAGATGTGACTCCGGAAGCGACCGGAGAGATTATTGAAAAAACAGTTCCAGGTTTTCCTGAACTGATGCGGCAGAAAAGCTTCGAAGTGACCCCCAACGGGATACTTTCCCGAGGGATATCAGGGATCCGGAAACGCTGCCTGATCATCAACCTGCCGGGGAGCCCCAAAGGGGCCGTGGAGAATCTGTCCTTTATCCTCCAGCCCTTGGCCCATGGCTTACAAATGCTGACCCGATCTAAGAACGACTGCGCCCATATGGATGCACTGCGCTAGAAAGGAGCGGATATCATGAAGAAGACTTTTGCAGGGCTGCTGGCTTTCCTGGCTGCCCTTTTCCTCCTTGGCTGCGGAAGCAGTCCTGTTCAGCCGAAAGAAGCCCAGAAAGAAATCTATATTTCTGCAGCCGCTTCCATGGCAGATGCCATGAATGAAATCAAGGCGGATTATGAAAAAAAACATCCAGATGTGGTGATTCGGACGAATTATGCCGGGTCCGGCACGCTGATGAATCAAATCATAGAAGGTTCTCCAGCAGATCTGTTCATATCTGCTTCTGATAAACAAATGGATACCTTGGCCAAAAAGCAGCTGATCGATGCTGCCAGCCGGGTAGAATTGCTGAAAAACGAGCTGGTGCTGATTGGTCCGAAAGCGTCTTCTTTGACTCTCAGCAGCTTCCAAGATGCAGCCGGAGAAAATGTGACGAAAATCGCTATTGCGGACCCTGCTTCAGTTCCGGTAGGACAGTACAGTGAAAAACTCTTCCAGAAAATGGGAATCTGGGATCAGGTGAAGGAGAAAATGGTCATGTCCCAGGATGTCCGGCAGAGCCTTGACTGGGTTGCCTCCGGGAATGTCCAGTGTGCTCCGGTCTACCGTACCGATGCAGCCATTGAGAAAGACCGGGTCCGGATTGTTGCTGTGGCTCCCCAGGGAATCAACCAGGGAATCTTTTATCCCCTGGCGATTTTGAAAAAAAGCGGAGAAAAAGCAGGCGTCAGAGATTTCTATCAGTATTTGAAATCTCCGGAAGCCCAGAAAGTCTATGAAAAATATGGGTTCGTGGTGAATGTGAAATGAGCGGATCTCCAGTGAGCCTTTCCCTGCAGGTGGCCCTGGCATCGACGGCTGTCACTTTTTTCTTGGGAATCTTGGCTGCTTACGGGGTCAGGAAACTGCGGCGGGGCAGCGGCTTTTTTGATGCGGTATTCACACTCCCTCTGGTGCTGCCGCCCACCGTGGTCGGTTTCCTGCTGCTGGTGCTCCTGGGGAACTATGGGCCGTTCCAAGGAATCTATGAACGCTTCCAGTTCCATATTGTCTTTACCTGGTGGGCCAATATCATTGCGGCCATTGTGGTCAGTTTCCCGCTGATGTACCGGACCGCTTATGGGACTTTCCTCCAGGTCAATGAAGAATATCTGCAGGTTGCCCGGACCCTGGGGATGTCAGAAAAAAAGATTTTCTGGAAGATCCTCCTTCCCCTCTCCCGTCAGGGACTGATTTCCGGAGTCATCTTGACTTTTACCCGTTCCTTGGGGGAATTCGGGGCGACCATGATGATTTCTGGGAATATCCCAGGCAAGACCCAGACCATCTCCACAGCCATTTATTCTGCCGTACAGGCAGGACGGAAAGAGCAGGCCTTTGCCTGGGTGGGTGTCGTGATGGCATTGAATCTGGTATCCATCCTCAGTTTGCATGTACTGACACAAAGGGGTAAGTGATATGAGCCTGACTGTAAATGTGGAAAAGAGACTGCACCATTTCACCCTCCAGGCCGATTTTTCCATCGGGAATGAGAATCTGGCTGTGGTAGGGGCCTCTGGAAGCGGCAAATCCATGCTCCTGAAGCTGATCGCAGGAATCGAAAAACCGGACCGGGGGACCATTACCATCAATGACCAGATCTGTTTTTCCCAAGGGAAAATTAACCTTGCCAGCCAGAAGAGGAAAGTGGGCTACCTTTTTCAGGATTATGCCCTGTTCCCTCATTTGACCTTGTTGGAAAATCTTTCCCTTGTCATGGAAGGGAACCGTCGGGAAAAGAAAGAGAAAGCGGTACAGTTTCTGCGGCGGTTCCATCTGGAACATGTGGTGGATGCCTATCCGGAGACCCTTTCCGGGGGCGAAAAGCAGCGGGCGGCCCTGGCGCGGATGCTCTGCGTGGATCCTCAGGTCCTGCTGCTGGATGAACCTTTTTCTGCCTTGGATACGAATCTGAAATGGCAGGTGGAAAATGATCTGGTCAGTGTCCTGCAAACCGTGCGGAAGACGGTGATACTGGTGACCCACAGTATGGAGGAGGCCCTGCGGATCTGCAGCCGGATCCTGATCCTGGACCAGGGGAAAATCGTGGACTTCGGCGAAAAAAATCAGGTGATGGAACATCCCCGGACACTGGTTTCTGCTCAGCTGGCAGGGTATAAGAACTGCTTCCGGAAAGAAAATGTCCCAGGACTTTTTGCCCAGCTGCCGGAAGAGAAGGCAGCTGGCAAACAAGTTTTGGTGCTGGATGCCGGAAAATTCTCCCTGGCAGCTCGGAAAAGGGCTCTCTGTCTCCCCCTGCGTTTCTGTTATCGGACGGCGGACCAGAAGAAGGTCTATGATATCTTCCATCTGTATCCCCAAGGAATGACCGTAACCTGGGAATGGGACCGGAGTCTTTCAGAGCTTCCTGTGTACCAGGCGGATCAGCCTGTGTTTGCTTATTATCCACTGGAAAGGATCCTATTGTTTTAGCGAGGAGGCAAAAATGAAAATCGCGGGCATCATCCTGGCTGCTGGATTTTCCCGGAGATTGGGAAAAAACAAATACCATCTTCTGCTGGGGGAACGGGAACTTTACCAATACGCGGCAGACCTGTTGGAAAGGCTGCCCCTGGCAAAACGGCTGATTGTGACCAATGATGCAGAGATGGCCCGCTATTGTGCCAGCAGGGGGATTCAGCCAGTCCCCAATAGAAATGCAGAGGAAGGCAAAGCTTCTTCTATCCGGGCCGGAGTAGATGCAGCCGGTGAGGTGGATGGATATTTTTTCCTGACGGCTGACCAGCCCCTGGTCTCTGTCGTCAGCTGCCAGCGGATCCTGGAAGCCCAGGAAGCCGAACCTGAAAAGATCATCCAGCCGGTGTACGGAGGGGAGAAAGGGATGCCGGTGTGTATTCCGGCAGTGTATGCCGCTGCCCTTCAGCAGCTGAAAGGCGAAGCTGGAGGGAAGAAGCTGATGACGGGAGAAAACACCAGACAAGTGCTCCTTTCTGATGCGAAAGAACACCAGGATCTGGATACCTGGGAAGACTATGAAAGACTGGAGCAATGGATTAGAGAAACACTCCTTCCGTGATATTTTTCTGCTGAATCCAGGAAAATTGACTCTTTATGGACGGGTGGAGGATACAATAACACCATCTAAAGGATTTTATGACCATTTTACTTTATCACAATATAGCGATAGTGTGATAAAACGATCGCTCCAGATGGTCATTCCTGCGCAATGAAATCCTTTAGATCCATTTCAGTATCCCATAAAATAGAATGGATTCTAGGAGGGCCTCTGCTCGTCTCGAAGGAGTGCTGCGCCGAACGTGCAGCACTCTCTTTTCGTGTGTCCAAAAAACGTCCTTTGCTTTAGCACAATAGCGGAGTAAAAAACGACAAAAAAGAACCTTTCTGCAAATAAAAAGAAAATTCAAAATCATATCATAAAACCGAAACTTTTGACTTTCTTTTGACATTTTAACAGTACAATAGACCTGTAAAAAGTCGGGGATTGCGCAGGAATCCCCGCAAACGGAAAAGTGAATAAGAAAAGGAGTGATCAATGTATGGAAATCTTAACCAACCCCATCGTCGTCTCCGTCATCGTCATGTCCGTGCTCTGTCTGCTCAAGATGAATGTGCTCTTTGCCATCCTGATAGCAGCTATTGTGGCCGGAGCCACAGGCGGACTGGCCATTGACAAAACGGTCAGTATCCTGATCGGAGGTATGGGCGGGAACTCAGAAACCGCTCTGAGCTACATCCTGCTGGGAACGTTGGCCGTTGCTATCGGGCGGTCCGGGCTGGCAGACATCGCTGCACGGAAAATCACTAAAGTCGTGGGAAACAAAAAAGCCGCTTTCGTATTCCTCATCGCTTTTGTCTCCTGTTTCTCCCAGAATCTGATCCCTGTGCATATTGCCTTCATCCCTATTTTGATTCCCCCACTGCTGGTGGTGATGAACCATATGAAGCTGGACCGGAGAGCGGTTGCCTGCGCACTGACTTTCGGTCTGAAAGCTCCCTATGTTTCGCTGCCGGTCGGGTTCGGCCTGCTTTTCATGACCATCATCAAGGACCAGATGGTTGCCAACAATGTCCAGGTCACCATCAGTGATATTTCCTCCGTTATGTGGATCGGCGGTGCTTCCATGCTGGTGGGCCTGATCCTTTCTACCATTTTCTACAGCCGGGATCGGGAATACAAGGACCTGCCTATTATGGGTCAGGATGAAAAAGCCGGAGAAACCGAAATGAATGCAGACTGCTGGAAGGCACTGGCCGGTGCCGTGGCTGCCTTCGTGGCACAGCTGTATTTCAAATCTCTGCCTATCGGTGCTATGTGCGGCCTTCTGGTGATGCTGGTCACCGGTTCCATCAAATGGAACAAGATGGATGATATGGTCAGCGGCGGGGTCCAGATGATGGGATTCATCGCCTTCGTCATGCTGGTGGCTGCCGGCTACGCCAACGTGCTCCGGGAAACCCATTCGGTGGAAGCTCTGGTCATGGCTACGACGGCTGTCATTAACACCAAACTCAGCGGAGCCATCCTGATGCTGGCTGTGGGCCTCTTGATCACCATGGGTATCGGGACTTCCTTCGGGACCATCCCGGTCGTGGCTTCCATCTATATCCCCATGGGCCTGAAACTGGGCTTTGGCATCCCTGCCATCATCCTGTTGATCGGGATCGCTGCGGCTTTGGGCGACGCAGGATCTCCGGCTTCCGACTCCACCTTGGGACCGACTTCAGGGCTGAACGCGGACGGACAGCACAACCATATTTGGGACACCTGTGTACCTACTTTCATCTTCTTCGATGTGACCCTGTTCATCGGCGGTGTGATCGGCGCCATGATCTTGGGCTAATTGGATAAACAAACAGGGGCTGCCAGACAGCCCCTTTCTATGGAACTGATTTGTAAGGAGGATACTGAAATGTTGAAAGATGTAAAAGCCATCAAAGAAGTCGTCCTGACCGGAAATGATCTGTCTCTGGAACAGCTGATCGCTGTCAGCCGGTATGATGCCAAACTGTCTTTTGATCCGGATGCGGTGGCCCGTATCAAAGCTTCCCGGGCCCTCATCGATGATATCGTCAACAGTGACCGGGTGGTATACGGGGTAACCACAGGGTTCGGCTCTCTGTGCCGGGTCCATATTTCCAAAGAAGACTGTGCCCAGCTCCAGGAAAACCTGATCCGCACCCATTCCTGCGGGTATGGGAAACCTCTCAGCCGGGAAGTGACCCGGGCAGCGATGACCATCCGGGCCAATGCCCTGGTGAAAGGGTATTCCGGTATCCGCCTGTCTACCTTGCAGACCCTGGTGGATATGATCAACAAGGGTGTCCATCCCTATATCCCGGAAAAGGGTTCCCTGGGCGCTTCCGGTGACCTGGCCCCTCTGGCCCATATGGTCCTGCCCATGCTGGGTCTGGGAGATGCTGAATATCAGGGCACAGTGATGCCTGGCAAGGAAGCCATGGAAAAGGCCGGGATTCCCATCATCCACCTGGAAGCCAAGGAAGGCCTGGCTCTCATCAACGGCACCCCAATCCTCACCGCTATGGGTGTGTTCGCCCTGTGGGAAGGCATGTCCCTGCTGAAACAAAGCGATATCGCTGCTGCACTCTCTATCGAAGCCCAGCGGGGCATCATCGATGCCTTTGATGAACGGCTCCATGTGATCCGTCCTCATAGAGGCCAGCTGGATACTGCCTACAACATGCGGAACCTGCTGTCTGGCAGTACCTATGTGACCCATCAGGGCCAGCTGAAAGTACAGGATGCCTACTGCCTGCGCTGCGTGCCCCAGATCCACGGGGCCAGCAAGGATGCCCTGGGCTTTGTGAAAGAGAAAGTGGACATTGAAATCAATGCCGCTACTGATAACCCCATCGTCCTGCCGGATGGGGACGTGATCTCCGGCGGGAACTTCCATGGGGAACCCATGGCTCTGCCTTTCGACTTCCTGGGCATTGGGATCTCTGAAATCGCCAATGTGTCCGAACGGCGCCTGGAACGGCTGATCAACAATTCCCTCAGCGGATTCCCGTCCTTCCTGGTGAAACATTCCGGACTGAACTCCGGCTTCATGATCACCCAGTATGCGGCAGCCGCCCTGGTCAGCGAAAACAAGGTCCTGGCCCATCCGGCTTCCGTAGATTCCATCCCCTCCTGCGAAAACCAGGAAGATCTGGTCAGCATGGGCGCCCATGCTGCTCGGAAAGCCGGAGAAATCGCCTTCAACGCCCGCCGGGTGGTGGCCACGGAAATCCTGGCTGCCTGCCAAGCTATCGACTTGCGGGAGGGAGAAGGCTTCAAGCTGGGGGCTGGCACCCAGGCTGCTTATGATGCCGTCCGGAAGTCCAATGATTTCATCGCCTACGACAAGGACATCGAGATGTTCAAGGAACTGGAAAAAATCACGGATCTGGTCCAGGCAGGCGGAATCTTGGAAGCCGTAGAAGACAAAGTCGACCTGAAATTCTTCTGATCGGTCACACATATCCATCCCTCGGGGGTGCTGTACGGAAAGGTACAGCACCCTCTGTTGATTTTCTTTTGACGGTATTTACTGAAAACGTCCAGAAACAACAGCTAAAAAAACTGAAAAAATTTTCAAAAGGCGGCTTGATTAGACGTTTTTTAGATGAAAGCCTTTTACAATAGAAGCATGAAGTCAAGGAAATCGAAATCCTGCACGAAGGCATTATGCAAAGGAGTGGTATACCATGATGAAAAATGAAGAAATCGGAAAAGCCATGACCATCAAATTGGAGTTCCCCAACGGACTGCCCAAACCGAAACCTTTCCAGGAAGGCATCCGTCGGGCTCCGGACCGTGGCTTCCGCCTGACACCAGCACAGACTGAAATCGCGTTGAAAAACGCTCTGCGTTATATCCCGGAAGAATATCATGAAGAGCTGATCCCTGAATTCCTGGAAGAACTGACCACACGGGGCCGGATCTATGGTTATCGGTTCCGTCCCGAAGGCCGGATCTATGGGAAGCCCATTGACGAATACAAAGGCAAATGCACGGAAGGCAAGGCTTTCCAGGTGATGATCGACAACAACCTGGATTTTGAAGTGGCCCTGTATCCCTATGAACTGGTGACCTACGGGGAAACTGGCAGCGTCTGCCATGACTGGATGCAGTATCTGCTGATCAAACGGTATCTGGAAGAAATCACACCGGACCAGACCCTGGTCATGGAATCCGGCCATCCTCTGGGTCTGTTCCATTCCAAACCGGAAGCTCCTCGGGTCATCATCACCAACGGCCTGATGATCGGGGAATACGACAACCAGCATGACTGGGAAATCGCTGAAGAAATGGGTGTTGCCAACTATGGCCAGATGACCGCAGGCGGCTGGATGTACATCGGACCGCAAGGGATCGTCCATGGGACCTTCAACACCATCCTGAACGCCGGCCGTATGAAACTGGGGATCCCGGAAGATGGGGACCTGGGCGGCAAACTGTTCGTCACTTCCGGCCTGGGCGGCATGAGCGGTGCCCAGGGCAAAGCAGCTGAAATCGCCAACTGCACGGCAATCGTGGCAGAAGTAGATGCTTCCCGGATCAAGACCCGTCTGGATCAGGGCTGGATCTCCGGCGTATCCGATTCCTTGCCGGAAGTCATCGCCATGGCCCAGAAATCCATGGCGGAAAAGAAGGGCAAATCCTTCGCTTATCACGGCAATATCGTAGATTTACTGGAATACATCGTGGACCACAATATCCATGTGGATCTGGTTTCCGACCAGACTTCCTGCCACAACGCTTACAACGGCGGGTATTGCCCGCAAGGCCTGACCTTCGAAGAACGGACCAAGATGCTGGCAGAAGATCCGGCCAAATTCCGGGAACTGGTGGACAAGACCCTCCATGCTCATTTTGCCGCACTGAAGAAGATCACCGCCCGGGGCGTGTACTTCTTCGACTATGGCAACTCTTTCATGAAGGCTGTGTTCGATTCCGGCGTCAAAGAAATCTCCAAGAACGGCGTGGACGACAAAGACGGTTTCATCTGGCCTTCCTACGTAGAAGATATCATGGGACCGCAGCTGTTCGACTACGGTTATGGACCGTTCCGCTGGGTCTGCCTGTCCGGCAAGCCGGAAGATCTGCATAAGACCGATATGGCCGCTATGAGCTGCATCGACGTGAACCGCCGGTACCAGGATCGGGATAACTACAACTGGATCCGGGATGCGGAAAAGAACAAGCTAGTGGTAGGCACCCAGGCTCGTATCCTGTATCAGGATGAAGTGGGCCGTGTGAATATCGCCCTGAAGTTCAACGAATTGGTCCGTAACGGTGAAATCGGACCTGTGATGATGGGCCGTGACCACCACGATGTATCTGGCACGGATTCTCCGTTCCGGGAAACCTCTAATATCAAAGATGGTTCCAATGTGATGGCTGATATGGCTGTCCAGTGCTTCGCCGGCAACGCAGCTAGAGGCATGAGCCTGTGTGCTCTCCACAACGGCGGCGGCGTGGGTATCGGCAAGGCCATCAATGGCGGGTTCGGGCTGGTCTTGGACGGCAGCCATCGGGTGGATGAAATCATCCGCAGCTCCCTGAGCTGGGATGTGATCAGCGGTGTGGCCCGCCGGTCCTGGGCTCGGAATGAACATGCCATGGAAACGGCTGTGGAATTCAACAAGACCCGTCACGGCATCGGTCAGATCACCCTGCCGTACCTGACGGATGACAAACAGATCAAGGACGCAGTGGCCAAGGTTTATCCGAACGCCCATGTGATCAAAGACTGATCGAGAGGAATCCATACAGAAAGAAAGGGCTGCTGCACAGATCCTGTGCAGCAACCCTTTTGTGGCCCATAAAGGAGGCAAAGCGATGATTGACAGACTGCTCATCAAAAATGCTACCCAGATCGTGACCCCGGAAGGGAATACGGCCCGGCATGGCAGAGAAATGAAACAACTGAAAATCTATGAAAACCAGTCCATCCTGATTGAAAATGGCATGATCCGCAGTATCGGGAACCAGCCGGACTGGGAGAAACTGGTGCCGGCGGACAAGCAGATCGATGCCGCTGGCAAGGCGGTGCTCCCGGGATTCGTAGATTCCCATACCCATCTGGTGTTCGGAGGCTACCGGCCTGATGAATTTCTCTGGCGGATGAGCGGCATGAGCTATATGGAAATCATGGAACGGGGCGGCGGCATCCTGAATACCATGAAGGCTACCCGGGAAGCCAGCCGGGAAGAGCTGGTTGACCACAGCATGGATTTCCTGAAGAAGATGCTGGCCATGGGGGTCACCACCGTGGAAGCCAAAAGCGGCTACGGGCAGGACCATGACACGGAAATCAAGCAGATGGAAGTGGTCCGTGATTTGAACGAAAAGCAGCCTATCGAACTGGTCTCCACTTTCTTGGGAGCCCATGCGGTGCCTCCGGAATTCAAGGATCGGGGAGATGACTTCATCGAATTCCTATTGAAGGACGTGATGCCGGAAGTGGCGGAAAAGCACCTGGCAGAATTCTGCGATGTATTCTGCGAAAAAGGGGTATTTTCCATCGAACAGAGCCGTCATCTCTTGACGGAAGCCCGGAAGATGGGCTTCAAGCTGAAAATCCATGCAGATGAAATCGTCAGCCTGGGAGGGGCTGAACTGGCAGGAGAACTCCATGCCACCAGCGCCGATCATCTGCTCCATGCTTCTGATGCGGGGATCCGGGCCATGGCGGCAAATGGAGTGGTTTCCACCTTGCTTCCTACCACGGCTTTCTGCCTGAAGGAACCCTTTGCCCGGGCCCGGGAGATGATCGATTCCGGCTGTGCTGTGGCCCTGGCCACGGACTTCAACCCGGGCAGCGGCTTTACTTTCTCGGTTCCTTTGATGATCGGGCTGGCGGTCATCTATATGAAAATGACTGCTGAAGAGGCCATTACAGCTTTGACCCTGAATGGGGCTGCCGCGGTGGACCGGGCTGACCGGATCGGTTCCCTGGAACCGGGAAAGCAGGCAGACCTGGTGATTCTGCAGTATCCTTCCTACAAATTCCTGCCTTATCATACCGGCATCAATATCGTGGAGACCGTTGTCAAGAAGGGCAAAGTGGTATCACGGTGACCATGCAGTCCAGCGGGCGTGCAGCATCGCACGCCCGGCTTTTTTTTAAGAAGATTTTATACTATAATAATACTGATTGCTATGATAATTTTGAGGGGACCGCACAGGAGTTGATCGAGTAACGGAAATTTTCAGTGATGAGGTGTGAACGATGACAAGTCTGATCCAAGCGCGTTTTTTGGGCGCTCCTGTAATCAAAAAAGATGGCAGGGAAATCTTTTTCCCCTACAATAAGGTCAATGCATTGGTGTATTATATCCTGGTCAAAGGGACCGTGCTGCGGGATGAACTGAGCGGCGTGCTGTGGGCAGACAAGCCGGATGCCATTGCCCGGAAAAATCTGCGCAATGCCATCTATGAGACCAAGAAGATCCTGGGACCGGATGTCTTCATTTCTCCCCGCAAGGCCATCATCAAAGTCAACCCGGCCATCCAGGTCCAGGTAGATGTGAAGGCGTTCGAAGCGAACCCGGGACGGAACCTGGAACTGTACAAAGGGGCCTTTCTCCAGGGCTTTTTCATCAAGGATGCGGCAGAATACGAAACCTGGTATCTGACGGAACGGGATCGTCTGGAAGGTCTGTACATGGATGCCATGCTGCAGAAACTGAAAGAGGCCGTGGCAGTGAAGAACCTGGCCAAGGTGACCCGGTACGGCCGGATGTTGATAGCCCACGATCCCTACGATGAATCCATTTATACCCTGCTGCTCCAGACCTATTGTGAGCAGGGAAATATGAAACTGGCCACAGAGCTGTATGAGGAAATGAAAAAATTGTTCCGGGAGGAGCTCCAGAGCAATGTGCCTCCGGAAATCGAAGAACTGATGAAAAAGACCCTGCACCAGGGGAAAAAGGAAACAGGGCTGCAAAACCGCTCTCAAGACACTTTTACCGGACGAGAAAAAGAACAGCGGCAGGTGGAACAAATTTTAGAACGGTTCCTCCAGGGCAGCAGCAGTGAAGCCCTGCTGATCAGGGGTGAAGCCGGCTGCGGCAAGACCATCCTAAAAGATTCCCTGGTCAGTGAACTGCTGTCGGAAATTGCTGTGATCCAGGCCAACTGCTTCAAACCGGAACAGAATATCCTGCTCCGGCCCTGGACGGGAATCGTGGAAGGATTGGGGAATCTGGTCCGTCGGGAAAAGATTCCGGTCCCTAATATGGATCCGGGAAAACTGTATGAACTGTTCCCCCAGATGGATATGAGCGGGGACCGGGAGACGGGATTGGCAGAAATCAAGGATCTGCTTAAATTCGATGCCATTTTCCATACTCTGTACACGGCTATGGAAACTGCTGCTGAAAATAAACGGATCCTGTTCATCTTTGAAGATATCCAGTGGATGGATCCCCTGAGCCTGTCCCTGCTCAGCAGCCTGATCCTCCACCAGAAATCCAGGCGGTTCATGTTCCTCCTGACGGCACAGCCTTCCCGGGAGAAGAGCTACCAGAAGTTTGAAACCTCTGTTTCCATGTATAACAAACTGCAGGTGCTGGAACTGGAACCTCTGGACCGTGAGGCCATCCGGTTGTTTGCCCAGCATGCAGATCTGCCGGTTCCGGTGAATGGACCGCTGGTGGACCGGCTCCTGGAAGAATCTGAAGGGAACCTGTTCCTGCTCCGGGAATGTCTGGTGGCACTGAAGACCACCGGCAGTCTGGACAACCTCACGGAGAACATGCGGAATATCTTCAAATCCAACTGCTTCGCCCTCACCGATGAGCAGCAGAAGATCCTGGATTTCATTTCCCTGTTTTATGACGGGGCCCCTCTGGCCATGATTTCGGAATATATGCATATGAACAGCCTCCAGGCTCTGGAGAACATGGAGGTCCTCCGGAAGAACAATTTCATCCGACCTGTGCCCCAGCAGCCGGAGGTGATTTATGAAATCGTCCAGCAGAAACTGAAGGAATATGTCCATCAGCAGATTTCCCAGGAAAAACAGAAAATCCTCCACAGCTATATTGCAGGACTCTGGGAAAAACGGCTGACCCATTCCCCCCAGGATATCCGCCTGTATCATCATATCGAATACCATTACCAGGAGGCGGGAGAACTGGTGAACATGGGCCGCTACAAACTGAAGATCCTCATGTACTATCTGAACTTCAGCAATGAACTGTTCCCGGTGCTCAGCAGTGCGGACGTCACTCCCAATGATGACAAGAGCCGGTTCATCGAGACCAATCTGGGGCAGTTCCTGGCGGAAGTGGATGAAATGATGCATGCCATCAAAAGGAACTGCGGAGAAACTCCGGAAGTCCGGGATCTGGAAATGAACTATCTCCATCTGATGGGGCGCCACTATATCCGGACCGGTGAATATGAAAAGGGTGTCCGGAACATCCTGAGCCTGATCGAACAGGCAGCGGAAGTCCATAATCGAGATTATATGCTCATGGGTTACAAGCAGATGATCTTCTATGACATCCAGATCGGCAATACGGAAGAAATGAAGAATTATCTGGAAGTAGCACTGAACCTAGCTGATGAATGTAATTACCACAAGGAAATGGGCATCCTGCTCCGGTTGAAAGGGCTGAATATGATCATGCAGGGGAATTTCCCAGAGGCGGAGCGGCTCCTGAAAGAATCGATCTCCACTTTTATGGTGACCCAAAATGTGCAGCGGCGCTACGCCCTGAATATTGCCGGTGCCTACAACTATCTGGGAGAGATCCGCCGGGGAGAAGGTAAATTCCAGGAGGCATTGGACTATTATGACAAGGCCCTGGAGTATGCCAAGGACCAGGAAGCCTACAGTTCCTGGGTGGTCTTTTCCTGCAATGCGGGAGTGGCCTGCTATAACCTGGAACAGTATGACCGGGCCAAGCAGTATTTCATGCAGGCCTATGAACTGTTTCCTCGGTATGTGTTCTACTGGAGACATCCCATTGTGGAATCCTATCTGGCCCTTTTTTCCATGCGGGATGGGAAAGAAGAGGAAGCCATCCGGTTTTTGGACGATGCGCTCCACAAACTGGGGACGATGAACAATCCCCGGGAAGCCGGTTATGTATATATGGCCATTGCGCTGCTGAAGAAGCAGCATCCGGACAGCGGGATCTCCCGCCACTATGAAGGCAGTCTGAGCTCCTATGCTACCCGGGCTCTGCAGGTCCTGGATCCGTACCGGGATGCTTGGGAACGGAAGCAGATGGAAGCCTTGTTTTAAGATTTTGAAGGAGGGGTTGGAATGGTAACATTGAAGAAAGTGGCAGACGTGCTGGAAGCCCAGGTGGTTTCCGGACAGGAAATGCTGGACAGGACGGTGAAACAGGCTTGCGGCAGTGATATGATGAGTGATGTACTGGCCTATGCCAAGGAGGATTTCGTATTGCTGACAGGACTGCTGAACATCCAGGTGGTGCGGACAGCAGATGTGAGTGATGCAGCGGCCCTGATCTTCGTCCGGGACAAACATCCAGAACAGGAAGTACTCCTGGCTGCCCGGAATAAAGAAATCCCGGTGCTGTATACCCGCTGCACCATGTTCGAAGCCTGCGGACGACTGTATGATCTAGGACTCCGGGGCTATTCTGGCAAAGATCGGAAGTAAAAAGGCATGGAAGAAATCTATACTGTGATCCCTGATGATTTCGAGCGGGCCGGGGCTGCTTCCACTTCTTTGAAAGATTTGTTGAAAAAGCTGGGACTGCCACCGGAACTGATCCGCCGAATCGCCATCGGGACCTATGAGGGAGAGATGAATTGCCTGATCCATGGAGGAGGCGGGCAGATCCGGGCAGAAATCAGTCCCCGGGATATCCGGGTGAGCATCGAAGACCATGGGCCGGGGATCCCCGACGTGAAAAAGGCCATGCAGGAAGGCTGGTCCACAGCCTCTGCCAAAATCCGGGCCATGGGGTTCGGAGCCGGGATGGGGCTGCCCAATATGAAAAAAGTTTCTGATGAAATGCAGATCGCTACCCAGGTGGGGAAGGGGACACGGGTCACCCTGGTGTTCCATCTCCCTGCCTGAAGGATCCTGTTGTTCAAGGAATCAGGTGAAAGCCTTTGCGTGAAACCTATCTCAATTCTGTCAGAGTCAACGCCAGCCGCTGTACCGGCTGTCTGATCTGTGTGAAGGACTGCTTGGTCCAGGCTATCCGGGTACGCAGCGGCAAAGCTGTCATCCTTTCCGACCGCTGCATCGACTGCGGGGAATGTATCCGCTGCTGTCCCACTCGGGCCATGGAAGGCTGGGCCGATCCTTTGAGTGAACTGAAAAAGTACAAAGTGAATATCGCCTTGGCCACTCCGTCCTTCTATGCCCAGTTCGACGGTAATGTAGCGGCTTCCGTAATCTGGGAAGGCCTGCGGGAGCTGGGGTTCGATACGGTCTTCGATGTCGCCCTGGCAGGAGATTATATCAGTGATGAGATGGAGCGGTACATCGCCCATTACAAAGGACCGTTCCCCCTGATCTCCTCTGCCTGTCCTGCTGTCCTTCGCCTGATCCAGACCAAATATCCGGAATTGGTGAAGCAGGTCCTGCCTGTGCTGGCTCCGGCAGAAGCGGCGGCCATCTACACCCGTCGGGAAACCATGAAACGGCTGAATCTGGCTCCTGGACAAGTGGGGATCTGGTTCATTTCCCCCTGTCCGGCCAAGGGGACCAATATCCACCAGTCCGTGGATGTGGCCCATACTGCGGTGACCGGTTCCTTTACCATTGCTTCAATCTATGGCCCGCTGACCCAAGCCATCAAGCATGTGCAGGAAACCCGCTACGAAGTCCCTGAGGCGATCCTGGGATCTTCCTACAGCCTCAGCTGGGGGAGCTGGCAGGGAGAATTGGAATCCACCGGTATCACCGATGCCATTGCCGCTCAAGGTCCGGAAGAAGTGGATGAACTGCTGGAACAGATCAGTATGGCCAAGCTCAGCGATGTGCGGTATGCTTGCTGCTACAGCTGTGCCGGCGGCTGTATCGGAGGGCCCTGTGTAGCCATTAACAAATATGTGGCAGCCAAGAATCTCCGGGTGCGGGTAGAACGGCGTCGGAGCCGGGAAGGCGGCAGCCGGGAGAGCGCCATGCAGCGGTGCCGGATCATTGAAGATTTCCCTGCTTCCTGGCGGTATATCAAACCGCTGGAGCCGCGGCCCCATCCCCCCTTGGCCGGCGATTTCGGGACAGCCCTGGAAAAGATGGCAGAAATGAAGGCCCTGGACCAGGAATTCCCCCAATTGGACTGCGGAGCCTGTGGAGCTCCCACCTGCAAAGCCTTTGCGGAAGATGTGGTTCGGGGATTTGGAAAAAAAGAAGGATGCATCTTCTTGCGGAAGGGAAAAGAGAAATAGGGGAGGAAAGACCTTTTTCTTGCATGTTGGATGAAATATTGGTATTATTTATGACGTAGATTCTATTTTTAAATATTCAGATAGAGTCAAGAAGAGAAGCCCGGATCTTCGGGCAAACAGGAGGAAGAGCAAATGATCGATATTACGGATCGAGTCCATTGTGCCGCGGCACTCAGCAAAATCACCACAGCTGAAAAAGCGGCAGAAATGATTCAAGACGGTATGAACCTGGGCATGAGCGGATTTACCCCTTCCGGTTATCCGAAAGCGGTACCCCTGGCTCTGGCTGAAAGAGGCAAGGAACATCCCTTTAAAGTCAATGTCTGGACCGTGCTTCCTGGACCTGAAATCGATACAGCCATGGTCAAGGCCGGTATCGTAGGCAATCGGATGCCGTATCAGACGGATAAAAACTGTCGGACTGCCATCAATAATGGACAGATCCGCTACCTGGATACCCATATCAGCACCTTCAACCAGATGGCCCGGTTCGGGTTCCTGCCGGAACACCGGGATGTGGATGTGGCCATCATCGAAGCCTGCTCCATCAAAGACCTGGGCAAAGGCAAGATCGGGATCATCCCCACTACCAGCCTGGGAGGCAGCTGCGGTTATGTGCAGAGTGCCAAGAAAGTCATCATCGAAGTGAACGTGACCCAGCCTCTGGGATTGGAAGGCATGCATGACTGCTATGTGCCTCTGGATCCTCCTTACCGGAAGATCATTCCTATCGAGAAACCGGAAGACCGGATCGGCACCCCTTATATTCCCTGCGACCTGGAGAAAGTGGCAGCCATCGTTCCCTGTGATATCCCCGATACCCCTAGCAAACTGGCGGCCATCACCGATGACGCCCGGGCTATGGGCGGCAACCTGGTAGAATTCCTGAAAAACGAAGTGAAAGCCGGCCGGCTGCCTAAGAACCTGCTGCCGCTGCAGTCCGGGGTGGGATCCGTAGCCAACGCGGTGATCAACGGTCTGGTCCATTCTGATTTTGAAGATCTGACGGTTTATACGGAAGTGATCCAGGACGGGATGTTCGACCTGATCGATGCTGGGAAACTGCGGGTCGCTTCCGGCGCCTCTCTGACCATGTCTGCAGAAGTCCAGAAGAGATTCTACAGCAACCTGGACAAATACAAATCCCATCTGATCCTGCGTCCCCAGGAAATTTCCAACAACCCTGAAGTGGTTAGAAGAATCGGAGTTATTGCCATGAACACCGCTATTGAAGTGGATTTGTATGGCAATGTGAACTCTTCCCATATCAACGGGACCAATCTGATGAACGGGATCGGCGGCAGCGGCGACTTTGCCCGGAACGGATACCTGTCCATCTTCTTTGCGGAATCGGAACGGAAAAACGGACAGATCAGCTCCGTCGTGCCCTTCTGCTCCCATATCGACAACAACGAGCACGATGTGGATGTGATCGTTTCCGAACGGGGCGTAGCCGACCTGAGAGGGCTCTCTCCGAAAGAACGGGCTCCGATCATCATCGATCAGATTGCCAGCCCCAGATATCAGCCCATCCTGCGGGACTATTTCGAACGGGCCTGTGCAGCCTGCCACAACAGCCAGACGCCCCATATCTTGTCCGAAGCCTTCTCCTTCCACGAAAGGATGCTGAAAACCGGTACCATGGAAGTGAAATAAAGGGAGTTTTCGACGAAATTTTCCATAAATCGGTGGTAACAGGGTGATATTTATGTTACAATTACCGTGTTTTAGTTTCGTTGTATTATCCCAGAAGGAGGTGCGTATTTTTGACGACACAAGAAAAAATCCAAGATATGTTCGACCGCTATGAAAAGATCGAAGCAGGCGGCGGCGCAAAAAGAGTCGGGAAACAGCATGATGCGGGTAAAATGACAGCCCGTGAACGGATAAACTCGTTCTTAGATGAGGGAAGTTTTGTAGAACTGGATAAATTTGTAGAACATCGCTGCTCCAACTTCGGCCAGGAAAAGAAATATTTAGCAGGAGATGGGGTAGTGACGGGCTACGGCACGGTCAACGGACGGACCGTATTCGTCTTTGCCCAGGACTTCACCGTAGAGGGCGGATCCTTGGGAGAGATGCATGCCAATAAGATCGCCAAGGTCCAAGCTATGGCCCTGAAGACGGGGGCTCCCATCGTGGGCATGGCAGATTCCGGCGGTGCCCGGATCCAGGAAGCTACGGATGCCCTGGCTGGTTTCGGCAAGATGTTCAAGCAGAACACCCTGTCTTCCGGGGTGATCCCTCAGATTTCGGCCATCATGGGGCCTTGCGCTGGCGGCGCGGTATACAGCCCGGCGCTGACGGATTTCATCTTCATGGTGAAGAAGAATTCCAAGATGTTCATCACCGGGCCGGAAGTAGTGAAGACCGTGACCGGCGAAGAAGTGGGCCAGGAAGATCTGGGTGGTACTTTTACCCACTGCACTCGCAGCGGCGTGGCTGACTTTCCGGCTGAAAACGATGCAGACTGTTTGGAACAGATCCGTTATCTCCTGAGTTTCCTGCCTTCCAACAACCGGGAGAACCCGCCTGTCTACGATACCGGAGACAGCGCCTACCGGATGGATGAAAGCCTGAATACCATCATCCCTGACGGCTCCCAGATGCCCTACGATATGTATAAAGTGATCCGCAGCATCGTGGACAACGGAGAATATGTGGAACCCCATCGGATGTATGCTCGGAACATCATCACCTGCCTGGCCCGGATGGATGGCTCTACCGTGGGCATCATCGCCAACCAGCCCCGGATCATGGCCGGCTGCCTGGATATCAACGCTTCTGACAAAGCAGCCCGGTTCATCCGGTTCTGTGATGCGTTCAAGATTCCTCTGATCAATATCGTCGATGTGCCTGGTTTCCTGCCAGGGACGGATCAGGAATACGGCGGCATCATCCGCCACGGGGCCAAGATGCTTTACGCGTATTGTGAAGCTACGGTTCCCAAGATTACTCTGGTTACCCGGAAAGCCTACGGCGGGGCTTATCTGGCCATGTGTGCCCAGGATCTGGGGGCAGACCATGTCATCGCCTGGCCGACTGCAGAAATCGCCGTCATGGGTCCCCAGGGAGCTGCCAAAATCATCTTCCGGAAGGATCCGGATGTGGAGCAGAAGACCCAGGAATACATCACCAATTTTGCTACGCCCTACTATGCGGCGAAGCATGGAATGGTAGAAATGGTCATCGAACCCAAGACCACCCGTCCCATCCTGATCAAAGCGCTGCGTATGTTAAAATCAAAGCAGGAAGACCGGCCGACGAAGAGACACGGCAACATTCCTCTGTGATTTTGATATAAACCATTCATCATTTAGGGAAGAGAGGTGAAACATTCATGACAGAAAATCCTTGGCTGATTATGTTGATCAATATGACCATCGTATTCGGCGTGCTGATTGTGCTGGGAATCCTGATGGTGCTGATTCATGCCGTCGACCCCACCAAGAAAGTGCAAGGAAAAAAAAAGCCTGTAGTTGCTAAGCCGGCCGCTTCTGCTGCAGCCAGCAAACGGCAGGACGAGGAGAAAGTGGCTGCAATGGCAGCGGTCCTGGCATTGGTCCAGGATGAGGACGATATGATCGCGGCTGCTTTGACCGCTGCGATCGCCGAACACAAAAAGAAGATGGAGCCCATGGCTCTGCCCCATCATTTCTTTTGACAGACTGTTGAGGGACAGCCTGTACCCAGTAGATCTTACAGTTTAAAAACATTTTAGGAGGGTATTCTCATGAGAAAATTCAATGTTAACGTTAACGGCACTGTTTACACGGTAGAAGTTGAAGAAGTCGGCGGCGCTGTCACGGCTGCTCCTGCTGCTCCTGCTGCTCCGGCTGCTGCTGCTCCTGTGGCTGCTCCTGTAGCTGCCCCCGTGGCCGCTCCGGCTCCTGCCGCTGCTCCGGCTCCGGCTCCCGCTGCTGCTCCGGCTCCTGCCGCTGCTAAACCGGCTGCTGCTCCTGCTGGTGCCATCACCGTGGAAGCTCCCATGCCCGGGAAGATCCTGTCCGTCAACGTGAAACCCGGCGATAAAGTAGAAGCCGGCGATGTCCTGCTGATCCTGGAAGCTATGAAGATGCAGAACGAAATCATGGCTCCTGAAGATGGTACGGTTTCTGAAGTCCGCGTAAACGCTGGCGATACCGTAGCCACCGGCGACGTAATGGTCATTCTTTAATTGCGTCTCCGAATATAAAGGAGGATTTGTTACATGGATGCTTTTGTGGTAGCCCTGACCTCTGTCATCCAAGACAGTGGGTTTGTGGCCTTTACCTGGGGCAATGCCGTCATGATGCTGGTAGGGTGCATCCTGCTCTACCTGGCCATCGTGAAGGGCTTTGAACCTCTGCTGCTGAGCCCGATCGCCTTCGGGTGCATTCTGGCCAATGTGCCCCGGACCGGTTTCGAGACCGATCCTGGCGTAATGCAGCTGATCCTGGGCGGGATCAAATATGAAATCTTCCCTCCGCTGATTTTCATGGGCGTAGGGGCCATGACGGATTTTGGTCCGTTGATCGCCAACCCCAAGACCCTGCTGCTGGGCGCGGCTGCCCAGATCGGCGTATTCGTGGCCTTGCTGGGTGCTATGCTGCTGGGCTTCAATGTGAAGGAAGCTTCTGCCATCGGGATCATCGGCGGTGCTGACGGCCCGACTTCCATTTACCTGGCTTCCAAGATGGCTCCCCATCTGCTGGGGGCTATCGCCGTAGCTGCCTACTCTTACATGTCCCTGGTGCCGCTGATCCAGCCCCCTGTGATGAAGCTCTTCACCACGAAAGAAGAACGGAAGATCAGAATGGCTCAGCTGCGTACGGTGACCCACTTCGAAAAAGTGGTGTTCCCTATTGTCACCACCATTTTCATCTCCCTGTTGCTGCCTTCCGTCTGCTCTTTGATCGGGATGCTGATGCTGGGGAACCTGTTCACGGAATCCGGCTGTATGGACCGCTTGTCTGATACGGCACAGAATGCCCTGATGAACAGCGTGACCATCATGCTAGCCACCGGTACCGGCCTGACTATGAAGGCTGAAAGCTTCCTGACGGTCCAGACCATCGAGATCATCTGCCTGGGCCTGGTCGCCTTCATCGGCGGCACTGCCGGCGGTGTCATCTTCGGCAAGCTGATGAGCAAGTTTGATGGCGGCAAGACCAACCCGCTGATCGGTTCCGCCGGCGTATCCGCAGTGCCTATGGCAGCTCGTGTGTCCCAGGTTGTGGGACAGCAGGCTGACCCTGGCAACTTCCTGCTGATGCACGCCATGGGCCCCAACGTGGCCGGGGTTATCGGTACGGCTGTTGCAGCCGGTACCATGCTGGCCATGGTGGGCGGCAAATAAAAAACAGAAGTTTTTTGAGCTGTTGCTTCGGCAACAGCTCTTTTTTTGCAGAAAACGCCTTTCTATTAAAGGATTTTTTGTTATAATAAATGGGATATGTTTTTTTAACCATGCGGAAAGAGCAAAGGAGAAGAAGTTGGAAGGATATAAGGAATATTCAGAGAGCAGCTCCGGGCGGAAAATGTTCCAGTGGGGAGTCCTGGCCCTGATTGCTGCCAGCTGGGCCTATGAAGGGTACCATACTTTCGGCCTGGGACAGTTCAGCCTGATGGGTTGGGGGTACAATCTCCTGTTTCTCATCCTCTGGTGCTGGCGCTGCCTGTTCCAGTACAGCCTCTTGCTCACAGGGGACCGTCTCATCGTAGTGATGTACGGCCTGGGACTGGAACGGCGCATGACGGTGTATCTGAAGGATTTGGAAAGTTTTTCCAATCACTACAAAAAGAGCTTCTTCCGGAAAACCGCCATCAGGAAGTACGTACATCGATATTCTTCCCTGGACCCTCATCCGCAGAGGATCCTGGTATACCGGGAGAAGGGAAAACTGTGTGCCTTGCTGTTCAAATCCAGCGATGCACTGATCGATCAGCTGGCCCGGCGGTATCCCAATCAGTTTTTAGATTTTCCAGAATAAAGGAGTCAAGGACATGAGCAACATCTATGTAGGAAAAATCATTGCGGTGAACAAACAGCGCGCCAAAGTAAAAATCGAACAGAGACCGGGAGAACAGCGGCCGAAACTGCTGGACTGCTGGAACGCCTGCAAAGCCAAACAGGGGACACGGGTCATTGTGGGGAAACAGACCCTGGACGAAAAAAGAATGAAAATGATCATCTGGGGGATCCCAGCGCTGACTGCCGTGGCGGGAGCTGCTTTTGGACGGGCCATCGCCCACTTCTTTTCCATCCCTGTCTGGCAGATGGTGGTACTCAGCATGCTGGTATGGCTAGCCCTGGGACTGTATTATGCCCGGAACTTCCGGAAAAGTGTCCATGCCAAAGTGGAACAATGGACCATCACAGGCTATTACAGTGATGGAGAGATCTATGATGCCAAAGGGAACAAAGTGGAGGTCTGACCGATGCTGGGGAAAAATCATCTGACGCTGCTCCTGGTCCTGGCGGCGGGAGCTGTCATCGGGGGGCTTCTGGGTGACAGCCTGCAGGCTTCCCAGCCTCTGGGCGGGGCAACTGATTATCTGGTCCGGAAATACCAGGTGCTGACCGTTCCTCCGTCGGTTTTCGATCTGTATATCGCTAAACTGACCGTGGGACTTGATTTTTCCCCCAATCTGGCAGCTGTCCTGGGCATGATCCTGGCAGGGATCCTGTTCCACAAACTATAGGAGAGGTATATGGAACTGATTTTGGCGTCTGGCTCTCCCCGCCGTCTGGAACTGCTCCGGCAGATCGGCCTGGAGCCCCGGGTGGTGGTGAGCCATTGTGAAGAAGAAAAAAAGGACCGGGATCCAGCCCAGCTAGTTTGCCACAACGCCCTGGCCAAGGGACGGGACGTGTGCCGCCGGCTGGGGGATCAGGTCCCGATCCTGGCAGCTGATACAGTGGTAGTCCTGGAGGGAGAGATCCTAGGGAAACCCAGGGACCCTCAGGAGGCTGCCGCTATGCTCCGGAAACTCAGCGGCCGGAGCCACCAGGTCCTTACAGGCCTGGCTCTGTTCTATCGGGGAAAAGTGCTGACCCATGTGGAGACTACGCAGGTACAGTTCTCTCCTCTTTCTGAAAAAGACATCGCAGGATACATCCGTACAGGCGAACCTCTGGACAAGGCCGGAGCTTATGGCATCCAGGGGAAAGCCGCTCTTTTCATTCCAACCATCAACGGGTCCTACAGCAATGTGGTGGGACTTCCTTTAGCAGCCTTGAAAAAACTCTTTGCAGAATTGGATGTGACAGAAGATGACGCACTATCTCATACGGGAGATGCTTCCGGAGGAACGGCCTCGTGAACGGTTGATGGCCCATGGCCCGGAAGTACTGACGACTACGGAATTGTTGGCCATCTTGATCGGCAGCGGGCGGAAGGACCATTCAGCCTTGGATATCGCCCGGGAACTGACGGGAGATTTCCTGAAGGATGCCCGGCTGGCCCGCACCCAGGATATCCGTGAACTGACCCGGATTCCGGGCATCGGTCCGGCTAAGGCTGCGGTGATCCTGGCGGCGCTGGAACTGGGGCGCAGGCTGGCAGGTGCGGAAAGCCAGCCTTTCAAGGCCATCCATTGCCCGGAAGATGGGGCTATGCTGGTGATGCCCCGGCTCCGGTACGAGAATCATGAACATTTTTTGGTGGTGCTGCTGAACAGCAAAGGAAAAGTGACGGGCATCGAGCCCGTTTCAGAAGGCTCTCTCAATGCCTCGGTGGTCCATCCCCGGGAGGCCTTTGCTCCGGCGCTGCTCCACCATGCAGCGGCTATCCTGGCCGTCCATAACCATCCTTCCGGGGATCCCAGCCCCAGCCGGGAGGACCGGGAACTGACCCGGACCCTGTGGGATACGGGGAAAGTCATGGGGATCCCCCTGGTGGATCATCTGATCATCGGGGATGGGGTTTATTATAGTTTCAAAGAACATGGTTTGCTGTAAAAGGGGGTAGAAAGGAATGCTGGACCTGCTGGGGTCGTTCTCCACCGACATGGGAGTGGATCTGGGGACGGACCGTACCCGGATCTGCCTGAAAGAAGAAGGGATCATCCTGGACGAACCTTCCGCTGTGACGGTGGAGACCCGCCGGGGCAAGATCCTGGCCCAAGGAAAAGCAGCTCGGCAGATGCAGGGCCGCACTCCTTCCGGGATCTCTGTGATCTGGCCTCTCCAGGATGGGGTCATCGCAGATTTCGATTATGCCCGTCTCATGCTGAAAGGGTTCCTGCATAAGGCGCTGGGACGGCGCCCTTTGCTGCGGCCTCGTCTGGTGATCAGTGTGCCCTGCGGGGTCAACAGTGTGGAACGGCGGGCTGTCCTGGATGCAGCGATGGAAGCCGGCGCCGGAGAAGCTTATCTGCTGGAGGCTCCTTTGGCGGCTGCTCTGGGAGCAGGGATCCCGGTCCGGGAAGCGAAGGCGTGTATGGTAGTGGAATTGGGAGCCGGCGCTACGGAAGCCGCCGTACTGGCCCAGGGAAAGGTAGCTCTTTCCCGGCTCCTCCGGTGTGGAGGCCGGAGCCTGGATGAGGCCCTTGTCCAGTATAGCAAGAAAAAGTATAATCTTCTTATCGGGAGTCTCCAGGCGGAGCAGGCAAAAATCGAAATCGGTACGGTGCGGGAAACGGCGCCGCCGGCTTTTATGGAACTGCGGGGACGGGATCTGATCACCGGGCTGCCCCGGAGCGTGACCATTGATCAGAACCAGATGCGGGAAGCCATATGGGAACCCGTCCACCGGATGGTGGACTGTGTCCGGACGCTCTTGGAACAGCTTCCAGATCTTCTGGCCCGGGATGTGGCAGAGCAGGGCATCGTCCTGACTGGCGGAGGCGCCCTGCTGCGAAATTTCGATTGGCTGCTGAGCCGGGAAACCGGCCTCAGGGTCTGGGTGGCAGAAAATGCCCTTTCCTGTGTGGCCAAAGGGACCGGTATCGCTGCCGGACATATGAATCTGTTCCGGAGAGGGCAGCACCCCCGCCGGAATGTATAATGGAGAGAAGCATTGCCTATGAGGAAGGAACAGAAAGTCAGACTGGGAGTCCTGTTGGCTGTCCTGCTGCTGGCAGGATGCCTGCTTTGGGACGCATTCCACCGTTTTCCTGCAGTGAATACGGTGCTGTCCACTCTGACCCGGCCTATCAGCTTTGTGGTGGGAGGGATCAGCAGCGGGGTCAAGGGCTCGGGAAACTATTTTGCATCTAAATCTTCTCTGGAAAAGGAAAATGCTGCCCTGAAAAAAGAAAATGAAGAACTCCGGCAGAACAATATTGAGCTGATGGGGATGAAAGCAGAAAACGAACGGTTGGGGAAACTGTTGAAATTCAGCAATCTCCATCCTAAGTGGAACATGGTTTCAGCGCAGGTCATTAGTCGCGACCTGGGGGATTTCAAGGATGTGATCCTGATCGATAAGGGGAAGGAAGACGGCCTCCAGGTGAATATGCCCGTGGTCAACGCGTCCGGCCTCATCGGGATCGTGGACGGTATCTATCCCCATAGGGCAAAGGTCCTTCTGATTTCCAGCCCCCGCAGCCGGATCGGCGGATTGAATCTCCGGGGAGATTCCCGGGCTGCCGGCATTGTCAATGGGGTGGCCGGACCGGATCTCCTGCTGGAAATGCGCAATCTGAGCCGGAACGCCGATATCCTGCCGGGCGATACCATCGTGACCAGCGGGTATAGCGGCTACCATCCGGAGGGCTTGGTCATCGGCACGGTAGAAGATGTGCAGATGGATACGGGCGGCCTGACCAAAATGGCGACCATTTCGCCCTCTGTGGATTATGGCCATCTGGAAGAAGCCCGAGTGATCACCAATTTCCAGGGCTTTGCTGACTTCCTGCGCAAGGAAGGGAAGGATCCTGATGTCCAGAACGGCAAAGGAGGGAAATGATGGTACTGATCGGCTTTGCCTGGCTGCTGTTCACCCTGTTCCTGTTCACCTTGGAAAATCACTGGTTCCTGTTTTTCAATACCACCCAGTCCCCAGACCTGCTGCTGCTGTTTCTCCTGCTCTATGCCATGGACCAGGGAAAACGGAAGGGCGCAGTGTACGGACTGGGTATTGGCGCTTTATTGGACGTTGTCACGTTCAGTTATTTTGGCTGGCATCTGGCCACAAGGACACTGATCGGCTACCTGGTGGGGAAGAACCGGATGAACATGTTTGCTGACCGGCTGCCCACCTATCTGATCCTCACGGCTCTGGTGACCCTGCTGCTCCAGGTGGCCAGAGGCTTGTTCCTGTGTGTGGCACTGGGCCGCTGGCTCCCCCTTCTGCCCCTGGCTGCGGCTGCCTTGAAATGCATGGGCTGGAATCTGGCTGTGGCTCCGATCCTGTGGTTCTGCTATCATAAGCTGAAGAGACGGGTCCGCAGCCGCATGGATTATTATTATCATCTATAGGAGTCTGCCGTGCTGAACAAAAAATACGCTTACCGTTTGGAATTCATGATGCTGGCTGGGATCCTGATCATCCTGGTCCTCATCGGACGCATGTTCTATCTCCAGATCCTGAAAGGGTCCCAGTACCGCCGTCAGGCAGAAGGGAACCGGACCCGGTATACCCGGATCCTGGCCCCCCGGGGGATCATCTATGACTGCAATGGGGAAGAACTGGCCAACAATAAGCCGGGAGTCATGGTTTCTCTGGTCCGTCGTACAGATGCTTATCCGGAAGAGACCTTGAAACGGCTGTCCCAGCTGCTCCATATCCCTTTGTCTGAAATCAAGGAGACCATCCGGCTTTCCGGGGGCAGCTCGGAACCCATCCGGCTGGTCCGGAATGCGTCCCCGGAAGTGGTGGACAAAGTGGAAGAGAATCTCCGGTATCTGCCTGGAGTGATGCTGGAAGTCCAGCCGGTGCGGAATTATCCCAACAAAGGCCTGGCCGTCCACGCCTTGGGCTATGTGGGAGAAATCAGCGATTATGAAATTTCCCAGGGAGCCTACAGCGAACTGAAGGCAGGAGATATCATCGGGAAATTCGGCCTGGAAAATTACTATGATTCCTACCTCCGGGGAGAAGACGGCAGCTACCGGGAAGAAGTGGATGTAGCCGGCCGGGTGGTCCAGATCATGGACAAGGTAGATCCCAAACCGGGCCAGGGACTGGTGCTCACCATCGATGCCAAGCTCCAGCGGATCGCGGAAGAAGCGGTGGACCGACAGCTGAAAGCCATCGGTGCCCGAGGCTGCGCCGTGGTGGCCCTGGATCCTAATAATGGGGAAGTGAAGGCCTTGGTTTCCCGGCCGGGCTTCGATCCCAACTGGTTCGTCAACGGGATCAGTGAAAAGAACTGGAAATACCTGACCACGGATCCTTTCCATCCCATGACGGACAAGGTCATCGCTGGGGAATACCCTCCTGGATCCACCTTCAAGATCGTCACCGGGTCTGCGGCGCTGGAAGAAAAGAAAGTGACCCCGGATGAACTGATCTACGACTCCGGCCGTCACTGGCTCATCGATATGCGGAATGCCGGCGGGGAAGCCTTGGGCTATATCAATTTCAAACGGGCCCTGGCGGCTTCCGACAACGTCTATTTCTATGAAATGGGGAACCGGGTGGGCATCGATCTCTTGGACAAGTACGCTCGGGAATTCGGCTTCGGAGAGACCACGGGGATCGACCTACACGGGGAAGCCCAGGGGCTCATCGCCACCCCGGACTACAAAAAGAAAGTCTTCGATGATGACTGGTATCTGGGAGATACCTTCAATACAGCCATCGGGCAGGGCTTCACCTTGGCCACGCCCATCCAAGTGGCAGAAATGCTCAGTGCCGTGGCTACCGACGGAAAACGGTACAAACCCCATCTGGTCAGCAAGATCCTCAACGATGACGGCAGTGTGGCCAAGACCTTTGAACCGGAAGAGGAGGGGAAACTGCCTATTTCCGAATCTACCCTGAAACTGATCCAGGACGGCCTGGAAGCGGTAACGGAAGAAGGGGGGACCGCTGCCTTCCTGAAGAACCTGCCTGTGCCCGTGGCCGGCAAGACCGGTACGGCAGAAAACCCCCACGGACTGGAGCACGGCTGGTTCATTGCCTATGCTCCGGCTAAGAAGCCTCAATTGGTGGTGGTCTGCATCGTGGAACAGGGCAGCTACGGGACCATTTCTGCAGCGCCCATTGTCAAGAGTATCCTGGAGTATGTATTCACCGATCCTCGGGTGCGGCGGCAGGGCACCAAAAAATAAGGAGAAAATATGCGTTGGTTTCATTCATGGAAAAAGTATTTTCGGAAAATCGATAAACCGCTGCTGTTCAGCGTCCTGCTGCTGATCGCCATCGGGGTCATACTGATCGGCAGTGCCACCCATGCCAATATCCCCGGTCCCCGCCGCTACAGTTACGTAGTGCGCCAGCTGAGTTTTGCCGGTATCAACCTGGTGCTGGGGGCCTTCCTCCTGCGCTTCGATTACCGGATCCTGAAAAGCCTGGCCCGGCCCCTGTACATCTTCAACATCCTCATGCTGCTGGCGGTGATGCTGGTGGGCAAAAGCGCTCTGGGGGCCCAGCGCTGGCTCCAGATCGGGCCTATCAGCATCCAGCCCAGTGAATTCGCTAAGGCCATCATGATCATCGGCCTGTCTTCCTATGTGGATGACCGGCTGCCCCTCCTGACAGATTTCCGCAGCTGGCTGCCGGTATTCGGCTATGTGCTGCTGCCCTTCCTGTTCGTCATGAAGCAGCCGGATCTGGGGACTTCTCTGGTATTCCTGGCCATCCTCTTGGGGACCATGATCGTCTGCGGGTTCCGGATCCGGTATTTCCTGATCATGGGAGGCCTGGGACTGGCTTCAGCTCCTCTGGTCTGGAAGATGCTCCACGAATACCAGCGGAACCGGATCCGGGTCTTCCTGAATCCCGGACTGGAACCCTACGGCAGCGGCTACCACGTAATCCAGTCCATGATTGCCATCGGGTCCGGGCTTTTTGCTGGCAAAGGCCTGTTTGCCGGGACCCAGAGCCAGCTCAATTTCCTGCCGGAAAACCATACGGACTTCATCTTTGCCGTAGCGGGAGAAGAATTCGGCTTCCTTGGGACTACCCTCATCCTGCTCCTGTATGGCGTGGTCATTTATCGTGGACTATCCATCGCTATGCATGCGTCCGATGATTTTGGGACCTTGCTGGCTGTGGGGGCGGTCTCCATGTTCCTGTTCCATATCCTGGTCAATGTGGGCATGACCAGCGGCATCATGCCGGTGACCGGGGTGCCCCTGCCCTTTATGAGCTATGGGGTCAGCTCCCTGACCACCAATATGCTGATGGTGACCCTGCTGCTGAACATCAATGCCCATCACCAGACTCTGCGTTTTCACTAAGGAGAAACTATGCGAAAAGATTTACCCATCGACATACTCAGTGCTGTAGAAAAACCGGCCCGGTATACCGGCATGGAGTTCGGCAGCATCGTCAAACCGGAAGAGGAAACGGAAGTATCCTTCTGCCTGGCTTTCCCTGATACCTATGAAATCGGGATGAGCTATCTGGGTTTCAAGATCCTCTATGAAATCCTCAATAAGCTGCCTGGAGTGGCGGCGGAACGGGCCTTTGCTCCCTGGGTGGATATGGAGGCGAAGATGCGGGAACGGGGGCTGGTACTGTCCAGTTTGGAAAACACCCGTCCCCTGAAGGATTTCGATTTGTTGGGCTTTACCTTGCTCTATGAAATGTCCTATTCCAATATCCTCAATATGCTGGACCTGGGCGGAGTCCCTATCCTGGCCAAAGACCGCGGATTGGATGATCCCTTCGTCTGTGCCGGAGGCTGCTGCGTGTTCAACAGCGAGCCTCTGGCGGATTTCCTGGATTTCTGCATGCTGGGGGATGGGGAACGGATCATCCAGGAAGTGACCCTGTTGTACCGGGACTGGAAGCGGGAAGGGAAGCCGGGCGGCCGGCTGGAGTTCCTGCGCCGGGTTTCCCGGATCCAGGGGGTCTATGTGCCCTCCTTCTATGCAATCACCTATGGAGAAGATGGCACCATCACAGGGAAAAAGGCGTTGGAGCCCACGGCCCCTGAAGTGGTGTATAAACGGGCGGAGCAGGACCTGGATGCCCTGGATTTCCCCACCCATCCCATCGTCCCTTACAGCGATACGGTCCATGACCGGATCATGTTGGAGCTGTTCCGAGGCTGCAGCCGGGGCTGCCGGTTCTGCAACGCCGGGATCATCTATCGGCCTGTCCGGGAACGGAAGCCGGAAACGGTACTGGAATTGGCCAAAAAGCTGGTCCCTGCTACTGGTTATAATGAAATCTCCCTGTTTTCCTTGAGTACAGCGGATTACTCCCATCTGGAACCCCTGATCCGGGAACTGCTGGGGGATTTCCAGAAGGACCGGGTCAGCGTGTCGCTGCCTTCCCTGCGGATCGACAGCTTTTCGGTGAAACTGGCCCAGGAAGTCCAGGCGGTGCGGAAAAGCGGCCTGACCTTCGCACCGGAAGCCGGGAGCCAGCGGATGCGGGACGTGATCAACAAGGGAGTCACGGAAGAGGACCTGATGAATGCCGTAGGGGCTGCCTTTGAAAACGGATGGTCCCAGGTGAAGCTATACTTCATGATCGGGCTGCCTACAGAAACGGATGAAGACGTGCTGGCTATTGCCAAACTGGCCCAGAAGGTCCAGTGGAAATACAAGGAAATCACCGGCCATATGGGCGCCCGGGTCACCGTCAGTGTATCCAATTTCGTGCCCAAGCCCTATACCCCTTTCCAGTGGGTGGGGCAGAATACCAAAGAAGAGTTCGACCGGAAGCATATGTTGCTGAAAAATGCTTTCGCCAACCTGAAGAACATCCATTTCCAGTATCACGATTCCCGGACCAGCCTGATGGAAGGGGTCCTGGCCCGGGGAGACCGGCGCCTGGGAAAGGCCATCTATCTGGCCTGGCAGCGGGGCGCGAAATTCGACAGCTGGACGGAATTCTTCGATTATGACCGGTGGGCCCAGGCCATTGCCGATGCGGGACTGACCACGGACTTCTACAACAGCCGTCCCCGGGGCAAAGAGGAGATCTTCCCCTGGGAGCATACCAGCTGCGGGGTGAGCCGGCAGTTTTTGTGGAGTGAATACGAAAAAGCCCAGGAGGCGGCCCTGACCCATGACTGCCGCCGGGATACCTGCACCGGCTGCGGGGTCTGCCAGAAACTGGGCATCCATATCATCGACTGGAAGGAGGGGAAGGCATGAAGCTGCGGCTGCAGATCACCAAAGAACCGGGCATCCGTTTCATTTCCCATCTGGAATACCAGCGGAGCATCGAAAAAGCCATCCGCCGGGCCGGGATCCCGGTGGCCTATTCTGAAGGCTTCAATCCCCATATGAAATTTTCCCTGGCTTCTGCCCTCAGTGTGGGCGTCACTAGTTCCTGTGAATTTGCTGAGATCCGTCTGGCGGAAGAACGCCCTCTGGCGGATTTGGTCAAAGCTCTTTCTGCTGCACTGCCCATGGGGATCCACATCGTCCGGGCAGACCTGGCGGACGACAAAGTACCGAAGCTGATGGCTCAGGCCCAAGGAGCTTCTTATGAAGTGAGGGTCCCCTGTGCCGCTGATCCGGCAGGACAGCTGGAGGCTTTTGCGGCGGCTCCGGAAGTCCCTTATACGAAAGCCCACAAAAAAGGCAAGGGGAAACCCAAGACCATCGATGTCAAATTTTATATCCCCCAAGTCAGCGCCCATTGGCAGGATGGCTGTCTGGAACTCCATTTCGATATCCGGATTACCCCTACTGGCAGCATGAAGGCTTCTGAATTCCTGCAGGTCCTAGAAGAGGGATTCCAGGTCCCCCTGATCTTTTCCCAGGCTGACATCCGGCGGGTGGATCTTTACAGCAGGGATGGAGAAGGCCGGAAGGTCCCCCTGATCGGAGAGGGCTGAGAGGCTGCCCATGAATACCATCTATGTAAGTGTGCGGCCGGAAGAGACCCGCATGGGAATGGTGGAAGGGGACCAGCTCCGGGATTATGCGGTGGAGCGGAACAGCACCGACAATCTGGTGGGCAATGTATACCGGGCCCGGGTAAGCAACGTGGTGCCGGGGATCCAGGCGGCTTTTGTGGATTTGAATACCGGGAAGAACGGCTTCCTGACCCTGAAGAAGGGGGAAAAACTGTCTGAAGGACAGATGCTCCTGGTCCAGGTGATCAAAGATGCCCGGGGCAACAAGGGCCCGGCGGTGACCCGGGAAATCACCTTGCCGGGCCGCTATGTGGTCCTGGAACCTTATGGCAGCCGGGTCAGCCTTTCTCGAAAAATCAGCTGCAAGACCAAGCGGAAGGAACTCCGGGAATGGGCCCGGGAACTGCTGCCGGATCATATGGGTCTGGTCCTCCGGACAGCGGCCGCCCATGCAGAGAAAAACGAGATCCGGGCCGACTTGGAGCAGCTGCTCCACAACTGGGACGTCCTGCTCCGCCGGAGCAAAGTAGGCCGGGGCCCCGGGCTGTTGTACCGGGAATTGGACCTGGCCATCCGGCTGGTCCGGGACTATGTGACGGACCAGGTGGAACGGATCATCGTGGACGATGAAAAGACCTGTACCCGTCTCCAAGAGATGCTCCGGGACATGGGACTGCCCCAGATCCAGGTAAAACAGTACCGGGGCCAGGAAGATCTGTTCTCTTTCTACCATTTGGACAAGGACATCGAAAGCCTGTCCGACCGGGTAGTATGGCTTCCCGGCGGTGGCTATCTGGTCTTTGACTATACCGAGGCCATGACGGTCATCGATGTGAACAGCGGAAAATTCTCCACCGGTCCTGACCGGGATGCTACCAGCCTGGCCACCAATCGGGAAGCCGCCCGGGAAATCGCCCGACAGCTGCGGCTGCGGGATATCGGAGGCATCATCGTGGCGGATTTCATCGATATGGACCGGGAAGAGGAACAGGCGGAGATCCTCCAGATCCTGAAGCGGGAATTCGCTTCGGATAAGATGAAGCCCAAAGTCATCGACCTGACACATCTGAATCTGGTGGAAATGACCCGGATGAAAGCCCGGAAGAATCTGTCCAGTATCCTCTATGCGTCCTGCCCCATGTGTGGGGGCAGCGGACGGGTGGAATCTCCAGAAACTGTCTATGTGGAGATCCGCCGCCGTCTCCGGAGCAGCTTCCTGCACGGGAATATGAGCCATTCCCTGCTGCTGACGGTCCATCCTCTCGTTTACAGCTGGCTGCGGCAGCAGGGGCTCCAGGACATGGAACGGGAATTCCACTGCACCCTGAAGCTGGCCAGTGATCCGGCTCTGGAAACCGGTGTCTTCACGCTTCTGACCGTGGACCATGAGCCACCCGGCAGAGAGGAGGCTGGGAAATGAAACTGAGTATCCCTCCTTATGTGAAAAAAGTCATGGATGTCCTCTTGACCCAGGGCTTCGAAGCCTATGTGGTGGGAGGCGCTGTGCGGGATATGCTCCTGGGACGGGTCCCGGATGATTATGATGTGGTGACCAATGCCCGGCCGGAGGAAATCAAGGCGGCCGCGGCCGCTGCCGATATCCCCGTCGTCAGCGAATTGGGCCAGAACTTCGGGGTGGTGATCCTCCGGGTGGACCGTCACGGAGTGGAAGTGGCCGCGTATCGGAACGAAGCCTATGGCAAGGCCGATGCCCATCGGCCGGCCCAGGTCTGGTACTGCGATACCTTGGAAGAAGACCTGGGACGCAGGGATTTTACCATCAATGCCCTGGCAGTGGACCAAGATGGGAAGATCACCGACTGCTTCAACGGATTGGATGACCTTCGGGGCAGGATCCTCCGGACAGTGGGCGATGCGGACCAGCGGTTTTCAGAAGATGCCCTGCGGATGTTCCGGGCTTGCCGGTTCGTGGCCCAGCTGGGGTTCGCTCCCGATGCCAGGATCCTGCCGGCCATCGGCCATAATCTGGAAAAGGTACGGGGGCTTTCCCTGGAACGGGTGAGGACGGAATTGAATAAGCTGCTCATGGGGACCTACGCCGGAGAAGGGATGGAACTCATGGTGAAGAGCGGCCTGGCTGCTGAAAGCTGCCGGGTCCGCAGCAAAGGGAAATACGATACAGTCCCCATCCTGCCGGAACTGAGCCATCTGGTAGGACTGGCCCAGAATCCCCAGTTCCATCCCTTCGATGTCTGGAAGCATACGGCGGTGGCCCTGGACAAAGGGGACCGGAGCCTGGAAGTGGGCTGGGGAATCCTGCTCCATGACGTGGCCAAGGGGCTGGATGGGGTCCGGAGCATCAACCGGGAAGGGCAGCCCTGTGATCACGGCCATGAAGTGGTGGGAGCAGCCTTGGCCCGGCGGATCTTGGAACGGCTCCGGCTTCCCAGGGAGACCGTGGACCGGGTAGCATGGCTGGTACAGAACCACATGCATTTCGGTTTCATCAGTGCCCAGGAGGATGCCAAGACCTGGCGCTGGCTCCGGAAAGAAGCCCGCAGCGGCCATTTCCGGGTGAACAAGGAGATGGCCGAAGCCTTCAAACAGCTGACGGCGGTCTGCGTGGCGGATGTGGCTGCCACCAATGCGGGCCAGAACGACGTGATCCATGCCCAGATGTATGGGAAGCGCCTGGTGAAGATGGCGTATCTCATGCCGGTCCATACTTCCGATCTGGATTTTTCCGGCCGGGATGCCTTAGCTTTGGGGGCTTCTCCTGCGCAGCTGCGGGAACTGATGCCGGTCCTGCTCCATCGGGTCCAGGACCGGACCCTGGAGAATGACCCTGAAGAGCTGGCGGCAGCTGCTCAGCGCTGGCTGGACCGTCAAAAAGCTTGTAAAGACAATGGATGAATCGTAAAAAAGAAGGTGTTCCTTCAGGAACACCTTCTTTTTTGTGTAAATTATGATATAAAAAAGGTACAAAAAGAGAAAAATTCTTATAAGTTATTAGAATTTTTATATATTTGCAAAAAAATCAACAAATACTTCCGGGAGAGATTTAAAAAAAAAATTATTTGTGCTATAATCAATCTGTACACTGAAAACAGTAGGTTCAGCCGGAATGCGAATGTAAAAAATAATCACAAAGGGGGATGGATTTTTTCTTAGAATCGGGTTCCGGCGGTTTCAGAAACTAGTGTGGATCTTAAGGAGGTTTTTGCTTTGAGTAAAGTAATGACGTTAAAAGACGCAGTCGCCAAATATGTGCATAGTGGTGATCACATTGCTCTGGGTGGTTTTACGACTGACCGTAAACCTTATGCTGCTGTGTTTGAAATCCTGAGACAGGGTATCACTGATTTGACGGGCCTGGGCGGCGCTGCCGGCGGCGACTGGGATATGCTGATCGGCAACGGCCGTGTCAAAGCATACATCAACTGCTATACCGCCAACTCCGGTGTTACCAACGTATCCAGACGGTTCAGAAAATGGTTCGAAGCTGGCAAGCTCACCATGGAAGATTATTCCCAGGACGTCATCTACATGATGTGGCATGCTGCCGCACTGGGGCTGCCCTTCCTGCCTGTAACCCTGATGCAGGGCTCCGGCCTGACCGATGAATGGGGCATCAGCAAGGAAGTCCGCAAGACCCTGGACAAAGTACCTGATGACAAGTTCAAATATATCGATAACCCCTTCAAACCGGGTGAAAAAGTAGTAGCTGTACCTGTTCCGCAGATCGATGTAGCCATCATCCATGCACAGCAGGCTTCTCCCGATGGCACCGTTCGCATCTGGGGCGGCAAATTCCAGGATGTGGATATTGCTGAAGCAGCCAAATACACCATCGTCACCTGCGAAGAAATCATCAGCGATGAAGAGATCAGAAGAGATCCTACGAAGAACGATATCCCCGGCATGTGCGTAGATGCTGTTGTCCTGGCTCCTTACGGCGCTCATCCTTCTCAGTGCTATGGCCTGTACGACTATGATAACCCGTTCCTGAAAGTCTATGACAAGGTCTCCAAGACCCAGGAAGACTTCGATGCCTTCTGCAAAGAATGGGTGTTCGACCTGAAAGATCATGACGAATACCTGAACAAACTGGGTGCAACCCGTCTGATCAACCTGAAGGTTGTTCCTGGTCTGGGCTATCATATCGACATGACGAAGGAGGACTAATAACAATGGCTGATTACACGAATTATACCAATAAAGAAATGCAGGCTGTGACCATTGCCAAGCAGATCAAAAATGGTCAAGTTGTAACGGTAGGTACCGGTCTCCCCCTGATCGGTGCCAGCGTAGCCAAGAGAGTCTATGCTCCTGACTGCCACATCATCGTGGAAAGCGGTCTGATGGACTGCTCTCCCATCCAGGTACCCCGTTCTGTAGGTGACCTGCGGTTCATGGCCCACTGTGGCTGCATCTGGCCGAATGTCCGGTTCGTTGGCTTCGAAATCAACGAATATCTGCACAAAGCCAACCGTCTGATTGCTTTCATCGGCGGCGCACAGATCGACCCGTACGGCAACGTGAACTCCACTTCCATCGGTGACTACCATCATCCGAAAACCCGTTTCACCGGGTCCGGCGGCGCCAACGGCATTGCCACCTATTCCAACACCATCATCATGATGCAGCATGAAAAACGCAGATTCATGCAGAAAATCGACTACGTGACCAGCCCGGGCTGGATCGATGGCCCTGGCGGACGTGAAAGACTGGGCCTGCCCGGCGATGTTGGACCTCAGATGGTCGTAACCGACCGCGGGATCCTGAAATTCGACGAAAAGACCAAACGGATGTATCTGGCAGGGTATTATCCTACTTCTTCTCCGGAAGATGTACTGGAAAACACCGGCTTCGAACTGGATGTATCCAGAGCTGTTGAACTGGAAGCTCCGGATCCGGAAGTCATCAAACTGATCCGTGAAGAAATCGACCCGGGCCAAGCTTTCATCCAGGTCCCGACGGAAGCAAAATAAGACATTCGGGAGGAATAAGTTAAATGGGTTTCTACTCTATGCCTAGATATTTCCAACATATGCCTCAAGTCGGCAAACCCCTGAAAAAGGTGGATGCAGCCAACGAAGAACAGCTGAAAAAGATCGAAGAAGAGATCCATCAGCTGATCAAAGCTGCCCAGGAAGCCGGCAAGGCAGATGCTGATGTGAACAAGAGAGGGGAACTGACCGCTCTCCAGAGAATCGAAAAACTGGTGGAACCGGGCTCCTGGAGACCCCTGAACACCCTGTTCAACCCCCAGGGCAACAAAAACGGTTCCGTGGCTATCGTCAAGGGCCTGGGCCGTGTGAACGGCAAATGGTGCCTGGTAGTAGCTTCCGATAACAAGAAGTTGGCCGGTGCCTGGGTGCCTGGCCAGGCTGAATGCCTGCTGCGGGCTTCCGATACCGCCAAGACCCTGCATATCCCTCTGGTGTACGTACTGAACTGCTCCGGCGTGAAGTTCGACGAACAGGAAAAGGTATACCCCAACCGCCGCGGCGGTGGTACGCCTTTCTTCCGGAACGCTGAACTGAACCAGCTGGGCATCCCTGTCATCGTCGGGATCTACGGCACCAACCCTGCCGGCGGCGGATACCATTCCATCAGCCCTACGGTCATCATTGCCCATGAAAAAGCCAACATGGCTGTGGGCGGGGCCGGTATCATGGGCGGCATGAACCCCAAAGGCCATGTGGATATGGAATACGCCAATGAAATCGCCGACATGGTAGACCGTACCGGCAAGACCGAACCTCCGGGAGCTGTCGACATCCATTACACCGAAACCGGTTTCATCCGTGAAGTCTATGCTTCCGAAGAAGGCGTCCTGGAAGGCATCAAGAAGTACGTAGGCATGCTGCCGAAATACGATCCGGAATTCTTCCGTGTGGACGATCCGAAAGCCCCGGCTTTCCCGGCTGATGATCTGTACAGCATGGTGCCCCTGAACGACAAACGGGCGTATGACGTCTACAATGTGATTGCCCGCCTGTTCGACAACAGCGAGCTCCGCGAATACAAGAAAGGGTATGGACCTGAAATGGTCACCGGTCTGGCCAAGGTAAACGGCCTGCTGGTAGGCGTCGTAGCCAACGTCCAGGGCCTCCTGATGAACTACCCTGAATACAAGGCTGCCGGTTCTGTAGGTATCGGCGGGAAGCTGTACCGCCAGGGCCTGGTGAAGATGAATGAATTCGTCACCCTGTGCGCCAGAGACCGTCTGCCCATCGTCTGGATCCAGGATACCACCGGGATTGATGTGGGTAACGATGCGGAAAAAGCTGAACTGCTGGGTCTGGGCCAGTCCCTGATCTACTCCATCCAGACTTCCCACATCCCTCAATTCGAAATCACCCTGAGAAAAGGCACGGCTGCTGCCCACTACGTACTGGGCGGGCCTCAGGGCAACGACACCAACGCCTTCTCCATCGGTACGGCTGCTACGGAAATCGCCGTGATGAACGGTGAAACCGCTGCTACCGCCATGTACTCCCGGAGACTGGCCAAAGACCGGAAAGCTGGCAAGGATCTGCAGCCGACCATCGATAAGATGAACAACCTGATCCAGGCTTTCTATACCAAATCTCGTCCGAAAGTCTGCGCCGAACTGGGTCTGGTGGATGAAGTCGTCGATATGAATAAGATCCGCGGCTATGTAGAAGCCTTCACGGAAGCTGCTTATCAGAATCCGGAAAGCATCTGCCCGTTCCATCAGATGATGCTGCCTCGTGCCATCAGAGAGTTCGAGACTTTCGTAAAGAAATAATCCTTACGGAGGAACTGTTTTAATGAGTATCTATACCTTGGGAATCGATGTTGGATCGACCGCATCCAAGTGCATTATCCTGAAAGACGGAAAAGACATCGTGGCAAAATCCCTGGTAGACGTGGGGACCGGAACTTCCGGTCCTGCGCGTTCTATTGCGGAAGTCCTGGAAAATGCCCACATGAAAAAAGAAGATATGGCCTTTACCTTGGCTACCGGCTACGGACGCAATTCGCTGGAAGGCATCGCTGACAAGCAGATGAGCGAACTGAGCTGCCATGCCATGGGTGCCAGCTTCATCTGGCCCAACGTCCATACGGTCATCGATATCGGCGGTCAGGATGTGAAAGTCATCCATGTGGAAAACGGGACCATGACCAATTTCCAGATGAACGATAAATGTGCTGCCGGTACCGGCCGTTTCCTGGATGTCATGGCCAATATCCTGGAAGTCAAGGTCTCCGACCTGGCTGCTCTGGGGGCCAAATCCACCAAACGGGTTGCCATCAGCTCTACCTGTACCGTATTTGCGGAAAGTGAAGTCATCAGTCAGCTGTCCAAAGGGACCGATAAGATCGACATCATTGCCGGGATCCATCGTTCCGTGGCTAGCCGTGTCATTGGCCTTGCCAACCGGGTGGGGGTTGTGAAGGACGTTGTCATGACCGGCGGCGTAGCCCAGAACTATGGTGTGAGAGAGGCACTGGAAGAAGGCTTGGGCGTGGAAATCAAGACTTCTCCTCTGGCTCAGTACAACGGTGCCCTGGGTGCCGCTCTGTACGCTTATAAAAAAGCGGTAAAATAAGGTTGTAATCATTGTAAAGAAGGAAGGATCATTATGCCAAAGACAGTAAGCCCTGGCGTTCAGGCATTGAGAGATGTTGTGGAAAAGGTTTACAGAGAACTGCGGGAAGCCAAAGAAAGAGGAGAAAAAGTAGGTTGGTCCTCCTCCAAGTTCCCCTGCGAACTGGCTGAATCTTTCGGTCTGCATGTAGGGTATCCGGAAAACCAAGCTGCTGGTATCGCTGCCAACCGTGACGGCGAAGTCATGTGCCAAGCTGCTGAAGACATTGGCTATGATAACGATATCTGCGGGTATGCCCGTATTTCTCTGGCTTATGCTGCAGGGTTCCGGGGTGCCAATAAGATGGATAAAGACGGCAATTATGTCATCAACCCCAACAGCGGGAAACAGATGAAGGATGCCAATGGCAAGAAGATGTTCGATGAAAACGGGAAACCGGTCATCGATCCGAAGACGCTGAAACCCTATGCCACTACGGACAACCTCTATGAAATCGCTGCTCTGCCGGAAGGGGAAGAAAAGACCCGCCGTCAGAATGCTCTGCATAAATATCGTCAGATGACCATGCCCATGCCTGATTTCGTGCTGTGCTGCAACAACATCTGCAACTGCATGACCAAATGGTATGAAGACATTGCTCGTCGCCACAATATTCCTTTGATCATGATCGACGTTCCCTACAACGAATTCGACCATGTGAACGAAGCCAACGTGAAATACATCCGCTCCCAGCTGGATACGGCCATCCGTCAAATGGAAGAAATCACCGGCAAGAAGTTCGATGAAGACAAATTCGAACAGTGCTGCCAGAATGCCAACCGTACCGCTAAAGCATGGCTGAAGGTCTGCGACTTCCTGCAGTACAAACCGGCTCCTTTCAACGGATTCGACCTGTTCAACCATATGGCTGACGTGGTTACCGCCCGTGGCCGTGTAGAAGCTGCTGAAGCTTTCGAACTGCTGGCTAAGGAACTGGAACAGCATGTGAAGGAAGGCACTTCCACTGCTCCGTTCAAAGAACAGCATCGTATCATGTTCGAAGGGATCCCCTGCTGGCCGAAACTGCCGAACCTGTTCAAACCGCTGAAAGCCAACGGCCTGAACATCACCGGCGTTGTATATGCTCCTGCTTTCGGGTTCGTCTACAACAACCTGGACGAACTGGTCAAAGCTTACTGCAAGGCTCCGAACTCCGTCAGCATCGAACAGGGTGTTGCTTGGCGTGAAGGCCTGATCCGCGACAACAAGGTCGATGGGGTCCTGGTCCACTACAACCGGTCCTGCAAACCTTGGAGCGGTTACATGCCTGAAATGCAGCGTCGTTTCACCAAAGACATGGGTATCCCCACTGCTGGATTCGACGGTGACCAGGCTGACCCGAGAAACTTCAACGCGGCTCAATATGAGACCCGTGTTCAAGGCTTGGTCGAAGCCATGGAAGCAAATGATGAAAAGAAGGGGAATTAACAATGGCTATCAGTACACTTATTGAAGAGTTCAAAAAAGTATCTGCCAGCCCAAAGACCATGCTGGCCAAATATAAAGCCCAGGGCAAGAAAGCCATCGGCTGCCTGCCGTACTATGTTCCGGAAGAACTGGTCTATGCTGCAGGCATGGTTCCCATGGGCGTATGGGGCTGCAACGGCAAACAGGAAGTCCGTTCCAAGGAATACTGTGCTTCCTTCTACTGCACCGTTGCCCAGCTGTCCCTGGAAATGCTCCTGGATGGCACCCTGGACGGCCTGGACGGAGTCATCACTCCTGTCCTGTGCGATACCCTGCGTCCTATGAGCCAGAACTTCAAAGTGGCTATGAAAGACAAGATGCCTGTTATTTTCCTGGCTCATCCTCAGGTCCGGCAGAATGCAGCCGGCAAGCAGTTCACCTATGATGCCTATGAAGAAGTCAAGGGCCATCTGGAAGAAATCTGCGGCCATGAAATCACCAACGATGCCATCCTGGATGCCATCAAAGTGTACAACAAGAGCCGTGCTGCCCGCCGTGAATTCTGCAAACTGGCCAATGCCCATCCTGATCTGATTCCGGCTTCCACCCGTGCTGCCATCCTGCGTGCTGCTTACTTCATGCTGAAGGATGAATACACCGAAAAACTGGAAGAACTGAATAAGGAACTGGCTGCTGCTCCTGCCGGCAAATTCGACGGCCATAAAGTCGTGGTTTCCGGCATCATCTACAACATGCCTGGCATCCTGAAAGCCATGGATGATAACAAACTGGCTATTGCTGCCGATGACTGCGCTTATGAAAGCCGCAGCTTCGCCGTAGATGCTCCGGAAGATCTGGACAATGGCCTGCAGGCCCTGGCTGTACAGTTCTCCAAACAGAAGAACGATGTACTGCTGTATGACCCTGACTTCGCCAAGAACGCCAGATCCGAACATGTCTGCAACCTGGTGAAGGAAAGCGGTGCAGAAGGCCTGATCGTCTTCATGATGCAGTTCTGCGATCCGGAAGAAATGGAATATCCTGACCTGAAGAAGGCTCTGGATGCCCATCACATTCCTCATGTAAAGATCGGTGTGGACCAAATGACCCGCGACTTCGGGCAAGCCCAGACCGCTCTGGAAGCTTTCGCCGAAAGCCTGTAAGACAAACGCAAAAGGAGCTGTTGCCTGTGCAGCAGCTCCTTTTTTGCTATAATAGACCCAAAATATACCTATGCGAGGTGGCCTATGAGCCTTTCTGAAGAATATGCCCAAAAGAAGAAAACTGCAGAAAAGGTCCTTTCTCTCATCCAAGATGGGGACTATGTGCTGTCCGCCCAGGCTATGGCGGAACCGGTGAGCCTGTTGGAAAAGATGCCTCTCCTGCGCCAATGGGGCAGGAAGGGCATCACCTATAATTCCTGCATGCCCATAGCGGATCTGCCTTGGTATCATGATCCAGCCATGGGGGAGAACCTGGACCATGTGTCCTGGTTCTTCAGCGGGCCCACCCGGAAAGCCCATGCTGAAGGGCTGTGCAGCTTTTTGCCCGCCGGGTCCACCAGCCTGGTCCGGAAGACTCTCCAGCGGGCGGCGGCCCAGCACCGGCGGCCGGTGCTCCTGGCTTCCGCTTCTCCCATGGATGCCCACGGGTATTTTTCTCTTTCTCTCAGTGCCCTATTCGAGCGGGACATCATCGATCGGGGAGCTCTGGTACTGCTGGAAGTGAGCCCCCATTTTCCCCGGACCTGGGGAGATACCCTGCTGCCCATTTCCCAGGTGGCTGCTTTTGTGGAAACGGACCGGAAGCCGCCCATTTCGCCCCTGCCTGGCATGGGTGACCTGGATCGGAAAATCGCGGCCCACGTAGCAGAATTGATCCCGGACGGTTCTACCCTCCAACTGGGGGTGGGACATATCCCCAGTGCTGTGGCGGAAGCCCTGAAGGATCGGAAACATCTGGGCATCCATACCGGCCTGTTCAGCGACAGCTTGATGGATCTGGTCCAGTGTGGTGCCGTGGACAACAGCCGGAAAGGATTCCTGGAGGGAGTTTCCCTCTGTGCCTTTGCCAATGGGACCCGGGAATTGTATAACTTCCTGGATAACAATCCGGGGGTGGTGTTCCGCCGAGGCACTTTTGCCAATGAGCCGAAGATTATCGCCCGGAACCGGAACATGGTATCGCTGAACACCGGGCTGGAAATCGACCTTACCGGCCAGTGCGCTGCAGAATCCATGGGCTTTACCCAGTTTTCTGCAACTGGTGCCCAGACGGAAACGGTCCAGGGAGCCCAGCTGTCTCCGGGAGGGAAATCCATCCTGGCGCTCCATTCTGTGTATTCAGCCCGGAACGCCCAGGGAGAAAAAGTACTGAAATCCAAAATCGTGCCTTATTTCCGACCTGGGACCATCGTTTCCACGTCCCGGAACGAAATCGACTATGTAGTGACCGAATATGGAGTTGCCTGGCTGCGGGGTGCTTCTGTCAGAGAACGGGTCAACGAGCTGATCGCCGTGGCCCATCCTGCCTTCCGAGAGAAACTCCGGGCAGAAGCCCGGCGCTGTGGGATTGGATAAAAAATACAGACCCGGCTGATCATAAGTCAGCACAGGGTCTGTATTTCTTTTTCCAGCAGACGGATGCAGTCCCGGACCACTGGGAGCCGGGAATGGCCCCGGGGGACGCAGATGGTCAGCCAGGGGCAGGTCTGCAGATCCCCAGTGATGAAATAGCGGATGGGCTTCTGGACATGGAGAGCCTTGAGATAGGATTCCATGGTGAACGCGGCACCCAATCCTTCCGAGGCCAGGCGGACGGACAGGTCGATACTGTCGATTTCTTTGATCTTCCCCGGCTGGAATCCTTTTGCTTCCAGTAACTTGTTTTCCTGCCAGCGGATCTGCTGATGGGGGTACTGGATGTAGAAGTTTTCTCCATTTAGTTCCCGGATGTCCAGATAGGGGAAGGGAAGATCCGGAAGCGGCCTGGCCTTCTGACAGGCGGGATGATCGGGCGGGAGGGCCGCCAGCAGATGCTCCTTTTTCAGATGGATGTTGTCCAGGAGGGGATTGGGCTCATCCTGGACGCAGAGGATCAGATCCAGATTGTTCTTCAGCAGGGCCTTCTCCAGGGCTGCATAGTGACAGTGGAGAGTCACCAGATTGATCTCCGGGTGGAGCTGGTGGAACTCCGCAATCAGGGTGGGCATCAGCAGGGCGTAAAAGATGAGATAGGTGCCGATCCGCAGCTCCTGCCTGGGAGGCTGGTGCAGCTGGCTCAATTTCTGGGACATCTCCTGATCCAGTTCCAGGATCCGGCGGGCATAAGCGATCATGATCTTTCCAGCTTCCGTGGGAATCGCTTCTCGGGATGTCCGAATAAAGAGCAGGGTTCCCAGAGAAGCTTCCAGATTCTTGATGGCGATGCTGAGTGTCGGCTGTGTCACGAACAATTTTTGAGCAGCAGCATGGTAGTTTCCTGTATCGGCCAGTGCGCAGAGATAGCGCAGCTGTTTAAAATTCAGGTTCATGATTCCTCCTGCAGATAGGGATTTTTCCAATTGTATCTATTATAACATCCCTGTGTAAAAAATCTTCTCTTAACCCTAAGTGATTGAAAATATTTATCAGAACGGAGCAGAATACAATTGGAATGAATGATCGGAATGTCCTACAATGACTCCATAAGAGCTGGTATGCTCCAGCTTTGAATGGGGGAGTATCATGAAAAACGAAAAATTGTATCAGGCTTGTGAAAAAGCCCTTCCCGCGTATATCGCCAACTGGGAGAAACTGGTCAATGTAGACTGCGGATCCCGGAACGGAAAGGGGATCGATCGGGTGGCGGATCTGGTATGGAAAGAATTGGAACCGCTGCAGCCTTTTTCCCTGGAAAAGATTCCCATGGAAAATCCTCAGGAAGGCTGTCACCTGCTTGCGGTCTTTAAGGGAAAAGGCAGGGGGAAAATCATGGCCAGTGCTCATCTGGACACTGTATTCCCAGAAGGGACCGTGGCAGAACGTCCGTTCCGGATCGAGGGGGACTGGGCCAAAGGACCAGGAGCTGCTGACTGCAAAAGTGGCGTCAATATGATGGTATTCGCCATGAAGCAGCTGCGGGCGCTCCATTTCGAGGATTTCGAACAGATTACCCTGCTCTTCAACGGGGATGAGGAAATCGCCTCTCCCAGCAGCCGGAAGTTGATCGCCCGGCTGGCTCCCCAGCACGACTGCTATCTTTGCTGTGAATCTGGTCAGGAAGGAGATGGACTGGTCTGTTCCCGGAAAGGGTCCAATCTGCTGAAAGTGGAGGTCCAAGGTGTGGCGTCCCATTCCGGCAATGCTCCAGAAAAGGGAGCCAGTGCCCTGATGGAAATCCTGTACCAGATCCAGCAGATGAAAAAGTTGGAAGACCTGGAGCAGGGGACTACCCTGAACTTTACGCTGCTCCAGGCTGGAGAACGGGAAAATATCATTCCGGCCCATGCCGCTGCTGTGGCGGATCTTCGGGTGACAAAACGGCAGGAAATCGACAGGGTGCGCCGAGAAGCCGAAAAAATAGCGGACCATCCTTCGATTCCCGGGACACAGGTAAAGGCAGAGGTGAAAGAAGGCAATCCGCCCTTTTCCCCCAATCCAGGGACGGATCGGCTGATCCAGCTGGCCCAGGAAATCTATGGGGAACTGGGACGGAAACTGGTGGTCCGCTCCGTAGGCGGTGCCTCTGATGCCAATTGGGCTGCCGATGCAGGAGCTGTGGCCGTGGATTGTTTTGGAGCCGTCAAGGGTGGCAAGAACCATACTCCCCAGGAATGTGCTTCCGTCAGCAGTGTGGTCCCTCGGATGTACCTTCTGACCCGGATGTTCATGGAAGCTGGCCGCTGGGCTGAAAGGAAGGATTGATCGCATGGAACAGAAAAAAACGGCGCTGCAGCCGGTCAAAAAGATGGAATTCCCCCATACCTTCATCATCATCTTCATCATGATCCTGGTGGGGGTGCTGCTGACCTGGGTGGTCCCTGCCGGGACCTATGATTTTGTCAAGAATGCGGCCGGGCGGAAAGTGGTCAATCCGTCCACCTTCCGCTATATCCAGAGTTCTGGGGTGAATCCGCTGCTGGTACCTCTCTATATCATCAAATCCTTCAGCAAGCGGATCGACCTGATGATGGTCATCTTCATGGCCGGGGCTGCCTTCCATGTGGTGACCAAAACCGGCGCTCTCCAGGCCATCCTGGCCAAAGGGGCCCGGAAGTTCTCTAACCGGCTGGAAATCTTCATCCCGGTGCTGACCCTGATCTTCGGACTGATCTGCACCACACAAGGGGTGAATACCTTCATCCCCTTTGCACCGGTGATGGTGATGCTGGCCATGGCCATGGGGCTGGATTCCCTGACAGGGGAAGCCATCATGGTCCTGGGGGGAGCCATTGGCTTTTCCACTGGGACTTTCAATATGTTCACCACGGTAGTGGCCCAGAGCATTGCAGAATTGCCCACCTATTCCGGCCTGTGGTACCGAGCTATTTGCTTTGTGGTGTTCTATATTGTGACCAATATCTATCTGATCCGGTATGCCAAAAAGGTGCAGAAAGATCCGGAAAGCAGCCCTATGTATGACCTGGACCAGCTGATGAAGAACAATTCGACCGGGATGGATCTGGAAAAAGCCAGTCATCTGACCGGGCGGATGCTCATCCCCCTGGTTCTCCTGATCATTTCCTTTGCAGCCATCATCTACGGCGCCATTGCCCTGAAATGGGGCATGAGCCATATGGCGGCCATATTCCTGACCTATGCCGTGGTGGCGGATCTGGTGATCGGCACCAGCCCCAACGGGGTCTGCAAGGATATCCTGGAAGGCAGCAAGAAGATGCTGGGGGCTACCTTCATCATCGGTATGGCGACGGCCATCAGCAGTGTCATGAATGACGGGCATATCACTTATACCATCGTGCACAGCATGGCCGAGATCCTCAGCGGCCTGCCGCCAGTGGTGATCGCTCCGGGGATGGTCCTGGCCAACACTGTCATCAATATATTCCTGACCTCCGGCAGCGGACAGGCTGTGGCCGTCATGCCCATCCTGATCCCCCTGGCGGACGTATTGGGAGTGACCCGGCAGACCACCGTCCTGGCCTTTAACTTCGGGGATGGATTCTGCAACTATATCCTGCCCACGTCCACGGCCCTGATGGGGACCCTGAGCGTCACCAACATTCCCTATGACCGGTGGATGCGCTTCATGTGGAAACTGTTCGTCATCTGGCAGATCACCGGCTGTGTGATGGCTTTCATCGCCCAATTGATCCATCTGGGACCCATGTGAAGGTGAGAGTGCAGAGTGCAGAGTAAAGAGTGAAGAGTATAGAGAATCAGAGGAGGATGGAATATGCTGGAACAGCAAATTGCCCAAGCCAATGCCTGTGTAGATGAACAAGCTCCTGAACTGACGAAGATGGCCGATACCATTTTCGACCATCCGGAAATTGGACCCCATGAAGTCTTTGCCAGCAGCCTGCTGACCGATTATCTGGAAGACCATGGATTTACCGTGACCCGAGGAGTGGGGGGACTGGAAACAGCCTTCCGTGCTGTATGGAAAAACGGGGAGGGCGGACCCAATATGGGACTCCTGTGCGAATATGATGCCCTGCCGGGGATGGGCCATGGATGCGGCCATCAGATGCAGGGACCGGGGATCTTGGGGGCTGCCGTGGCCATCCAGAAAGCCGCCGGCACCCGACCTTTTACCCTGACAGTCTATGGGACTCCCGGCGAAGAGAATATCAGCGGCAAATACATCATGATCCAGAACGGCTGCACTTTCGAAGAACTGGATGTAGCCCTGATGATGCACGGGGGACCGGCGACCCAGACGGACATCAAATGTCTGGCCAATGCGGAATACGATTTGATCTATCATGGCAAGGCCGCCCATGCCGCTCTGAAGCCGGAAGCCGGCCGGAGCAGCCTGGATGCCATGTGTCTGGCCTTCCACGGGATGGAGTGCCTGCGGGAACATGTGACCGATGATGTGCGGCTCCACTACAACATCACGGATGGAGGCGGGACAGCGGCTAATGTAGTGCCCAGCCTGACCAAGGCCCAGGTGATGGTCCGTGCCAATACAGTAAAAGCGGTGAAGGAACTGATGGTCCGGCTGGAAAAGATTTTCCAGGGCGCGGCCATGATGACGGAAACCACGGTGGAAGCCAAGGTGGGGAAGATCTTGGATAATAAGATCCCCAATCTGCAGCTGAACGATGTGCTGATGAAATATGCCCATAAGCTCCAGGCCCCTAACTGCCAGCCTCCCCGGCAGCGGACCGGATCTACGGATTTTGCCAATGTGATGCACCGGGTACCCGGTTCCTGTATCCGGGTAGCCTTCGTCCCGGATGGGACCAGCTCCCATTCTCCCGAATTCATTGCCGCTGGAAAAAGCGAAGAGGCCCATCGAGCGGTGGTCTTCGGTGCCAAGATCCTGGCCGATACGGTCCTGGAACTGATCGATGATCCGGCAGAACTGGCCGCCATCCAGAAAGAATTCCGGGACCGTCTGGCAGCAGAAGGAAAATGACAGCCGGGTTGTTACCCTGACTCACTGTAAACTGAAAATCTGTAACAGATGGTGGAAAGGCTGATTCCGCCATCTGTTTTTTTCTCCAGCTGGAAAGAGCAGGAACGGGCAAGGCTTTTTTTTGGAAGAAAAACGTAACGGCCGTATTTCTTGAGAGAACACACTATCTATTGTGTCTTTTACGTCAATATAGGGAATATACATACTATATATAGGTTGCCGAAATCCTTTTTTTGGTGTATCATTACTATCAGCGAAGAGAGAGAACTGAAAAAATCATTTGTACAGTTGCTTCTTTTGTCGTATAATATCAATAGTGATTCTTAAAAGATAATGAATGCGTAAAAGCCCAAGGGGAGGAAGAGCCATGAAGGTTATCAAACGGGACGGTTCAACGGTTGCCTTTGACCGGAACAAGATCGTCACAGCCATATCCAAAGCCAACAAAGCCGTAGAAGAAAAGGAACGGCTGGGACAGGAAGACATCGAAGAGATTGCTTCTTTTGTGGAACATAAAAATAAAAAGAGACTGCTGGTGGAAGATATCCAGGACATGGTGGAGAAGCAGATCATGGTCCGGGGCCATTATGAACTGGCTAAGGCCTATATCATTTATCGGTACAACCGGGCCCTGGTCCGGAAGGCCAATACCACCGACGATTCCATCCTGAGCTTGATCAGCAACAAGAACAAGGACGTGATGGAAGAAAACTCCAACAAGAACGCCGTCATGGTTTCCACCCAGCGTGACCTGATCGCAGGGGAAGTCTCCCGTGACTTGACCCGCCGGGTGGTGCTGCCGGAAAAGATTTCTCGGGCCCATGACCAGGGAGTCATCCACTTCCATGATGCGGACTACTTCATCCAGCCCATGTTCAACTGCTGCCTGGTGAACCTGGGAGATATGCTGGACAACGGTACGGTGATGCATGGCAAGCTGATCGAAAGCCCCAAGAGCTTCCAGGTGGCCTGCACCGTCATGACCCAGATCATTGCTTCCGTGGCTTCTGCCCAGTATGGGGGCCAGTCCGTGGATGTATCCCATCTGGGCAAATACCTCCGCCGGAGCCGGGAAAAATTCCGCAAGCGCCTGATCGAAACCACCCATGGCCAGCTGCCGGAAGAAGAACTGGAAGCCATCCTGGACAGCCGGATGAAGGACGAACTGGCCAGCGGCGTCCAGACCATCCAGTACCAGATCAATACCTTGATGACCACCAATGGACAGTCTCCTTTCGTGACCTTGTTCCTGCATCTGGACCCCAAGGATGAATACATCGAAGAAAATGCCCAGATTATCGAAGAAATCCTCCGGCAGCGGCTGGAAGGCATCAAGAACGAAGTGGGCGTCTATGTGACCCCGGCCTTCCCCAAACTGGTCTATGTGCTGGATGAATTCAACTGCTTGAAGGGCGGCAAATACGACTACCTGACCAAGCTGGCGGTCCAGTGCTCCATCAAACGGATGTATCCGGACTACATTTCCGCCAAGAAGATGCGGGAAATCTACCAGGGGAACGTGTTCTCTCCCATGGGCTGCCGGTCCTTCCTGTCTCCCTGGAAGGATGAAAAGGGCAACTACAAGTTCGAAGGCCGGTTCAACCAGGGTGTGGTGTCTCTGAACCTGCCCCAGATCGGAATCATCGCCAAAGGGGACGAGGAAAAGTTCTGGAAGCTCCTGGATGAACGGCTGGAACTGTGCTATGAAGCCCTGATGGTCCGTCATAATGCCCTGAAAGGCATCCGCAGCGATGTAAGCCCCATCCACTGGCAGAACGGCGCCATTGCCCGCCTGAAGAAGGGGGAAACCATCGACAAGCTGCTGGAAGGGGGCTATTCCACCCTGAGCCTGGGGTACATCGGCTTGTACGAATGCACCAAAGCCATGAAGGACTGCAGCCACACCACTCCGGAAGGGGAAGAATTCGCCATGCGGGTGATGAAGCGGCTGCGCCAGGCCTGCGATGATTGGAAGGCCAAGACCGGCCTGGGCTTTGCCCTGTACGGGACTCCGGCAGAATCCCTGTGCTACCGGTTTGCTCGGATCGATAAGGAACGGTTCGGCACCATCAAGGATATCACCGACAAGGGGTATTACACCAACTCTTACCATGTGGATGTGCGGGAACCCATCGATGCCTTCAGCAAATTCAAGTTCGAAGCCCAGTTCCAGCCCATTTCCTCCGGCGGCTGCATTTCCTATGTGGAAATCCCCAACATGAAGAAGAATCCCACCGCCATCGAAGATGTGGTCCGGTTCATCTACGACAACATCCAGTATGCGGAATTCAACACCAAATCCGACTACTGCCAGGTGTGCGGCTTTGACGGAGAAATCCAGATCAACGACAATCTGGAATGGGAATGCCCCCAGTGCCACAACAAGGATCAGTCCAAGATGAACGTGACCCGCCGGACCTGCGGCTATCTGGGAGAAAACTTCTGGAACGTGGGGAAGACCAAAGAAATCAAATCCCGCGTACTGCATCTGTAAGGGGGCTTTTCGGTGAATTACGCAACCATCAAAAAATGTGACGTGGCCAACGGCCCCGGCGTGCGGGTCTCCCTGTACGTCAGCGGCTGCACCCACCACTGCAAAGGCTGTTTCAATCAGGAAACCTGGGATTTCGCTTTCGGCAAGCCCTTTACTCAGGCCCAGCTGCAGGAGATCCTGGAGGACCTGGAACCGGATTATATCCGGGGGTTCTCCCTCCTGGGGGGCGAACCTTTTGAACCGGCCAACCAAGAAGTGCTGGTGGGGGTGCTGCGGCACATCCGGGAGCGGTATCCGAAAAAGACCATCTGGTGCTACAGCGGCTACCTTTTCGACCACGATATGCTGGCCGGAAAGCTGGGAGATCCAGCCATTACCCAGGAAATGCTGGGATATCTGGATGTACTGGTGGACGGGGAATTTGTGGAAAGCAAAAAGAACCTGAACCTGCGTTTCAAAGGCAGCGAAAACCAGCGGATCATCAACGTGCCCAAGTCTTTGGAGACCGGCACCATCGTCCTGTGGGACGGAGAGGAATATGCGTGAGTGATAAAAATACTGCTTCGGGAGGTCCTGGGGCAGTATTTTTTGTCACTGGTCACTGGACGGTGGAGGGAAAACGCGGAAGCGTTTTTCCTGGAAAGAATGCCTGCAATGGCCATATTGTCAGAATCATTGTTTCAGGGTATACTGGGCAAAAGAAAGAGTGAAGGCAGAGGGAGGGGTTCTGTGGGAAAAAAGACTGGCAGAGTCATCGGGAATATAGTCCTTGTTGCCTTCCTGCTCTGGCTAGTTGCAGCCGGGATCGGACGGCTGTTTTTTGCCGAGAGATTCCGGCAGGATGCAAAAATGATGGAACAGGCGGTAATGGCCCTGCCTGTCTGCAGCCAGTATGGGTCGGGACCTCCTTCTCTGCTCCACACCAAAGGGCTCCTCTCTCAAAAATTCGCAGTGACGCTGGTCATCCCTGGGCCCCAGGAAGCAGCCCAGGAAAAAATCCAAAACAGCCTGTTGGAAAACGGCTGGGAAGTGAAGGAAATCGATCAGCGGAACGGAAAAATAAAGGGAAGCAAGGGGGAATATGTGCTGACGGCGGAATCTACAACAAAACCTACCCGCTGGATTGTCATTATAGGAAAAAATGACTTGATAAGCAGGCTGAACTTATAAAAACGCACTATGATGAAGTTTTCAACGAGAGTTTTGTGACCTATCCTCAGGGAAGGGGTATGTTGTATGAAAAATTACATCTCAGTAATTTACCAATATTATCCCCGGAATTTACCCTGGGGGACTTATGGGACTGTTGATGAACTGATTGTATTTGTGAGTCCGTTGCTTCCCGTATTCTATCTGTTGGAACAGCATACCTGTCAAACCGCAGAATGGTATATTTTTACCAAGCAGGCAACCAGCGACAGGACGGAAGAAGTCAAAAACGCAGTACGAAAGACATTTCATGTATTCGGATATCAGGAGATAACTTATCAGGAAGCCAGCTAGATCGTTCCTTCTGTTTGCACAGAATTGAAAGATCCGGGAAAGGCCTCTGTATTTGACTGTCTGTTTGAGGACGGGGTAACAATCTGTCCGGATTTTTATAAAAAAGTAAAAAGGCGAATCAAATAGAGAAATTGTGGCCGTTGGATTACGGCGGGCATAAGGAGACAAACTGATCCATATGAAAAAAGGTGCGGGGATAGTCATAGGAGTCATTTCAATCTGGCTGTTGGTTTCTTCTCTGTATTTTTATGACGGAAGCCGCTACGAAATCAGCAAATATGAAGGCAAATATTGGCTCCACGATGATATGAGAGCATTTACCATTGAAAAGGACGGACAATCGCTGCAATGGGACAGAAGATACATTTACAGTTATGGAAAAAGCGGATTTGTCATCATTGATAAAAAAGACAACACGCTGAAAGTCCTGTTTGACAGGGGAACCGATGCATTTCAAAAAAATAGTATGATGAATCAGGGAAAAAGATTTCCAGAGTATCTTCAGATTGTCAGTTTTTCAGATATGAGTGAAACAGAAAAAAATATCTATCATACATTGCAGAACACGACTGGAACCTATAAATGGTAACATAAAAGAGGCGGGCGGGACGGGTTTGCCTGCGAGTTTCATGTTAAAAAACATCTGCTCCGGCAGATGGTCTCCTTTGGCGTGAGACGTGAGATGCCCAGCGTGAGACTGAAAAGCGGCACAGCTGCTTTTCAACGTGCATCTGGCGAAGGCAACTGGCCTGCTCTCATACGGCATTGTAACGGATCCATAGATTTTTGACGTCCATGGTTCTGCACTTTTATGGCCTATTGCTGTATAACTATACTGTGATGAAGGCTTCACCGAAAACTTGTTGACACATACCCCCTTCCGTACCCCGTTTTCAAATCCCTATAAAAATGGTAGAATGAAACCATTACTACAAAATCATTCTGATGGATTCCATCGGAGCGGGAGGGGATTTGAATGGACGTATTGAACCTGACGGAAGATGCTCTGGAAGCAAAATGTGTGGAATGGCGCCGGTGGTTCCATGAACACCCGGAAGTCAGCACGGAAGAAAAGAAGACTTCAGAGAAGATCTTCACGATCCTGAAAGATTTGGGACTGGATCCGGTACGAGGCACAGACCATTATGGTGTGGCTGCTACCCTCAAAGGCGGAAAACCGGGGCCTGTGGTGGCTCTCAGGGCCGACATCGATGCTCTTTCCGTGAAAGAAGCCACTGGGCTTCCCTACGCTTCGCAGAATCCTGGGGTCATGCACGCCTGCGGCCACGATATCCATATCACCACCCTGTTGGAAACCATCCTGCGCCTGCTCCGTCGGAAGGACGAAATCCAGGGCAGTGTGCGGATCCTGTTCCAGCCTTCGGAAGAACTGTCTCCCACCGGCGGTGCCCGGTACATGATGAAAGACGGGTTCCTGCAAGATGTGAAGGCCATTTTCGGGCTCCATGTGTGGCCCAGCTTCGTCTGTGGGAAAATCGGCGTCAAGGCAGGTGCCATGATGGCCGGTTCCGACCGGATCAAAGTGGTGATCAAAGGGAAGACGGCCCATGCAGGCCATCCCCAGGAAGGCATCGATGCCATCATGGCGGCGGCGGATTTCCTCCAGCAGATCAGCCACATCGTCAGCCGCCGGGTCAGCCCTCTGGCTACGGCCACCATCAACATCGGCACCATCCGGGGCGGGTCCCGGTACAATGTAGTGCCCGATGAAGTGACCCTGGAAGGGACCATCCGGACCCTGGACGAAGAAAACCGGAAAAGGATACCGGAATTCATCCAGGACATCCTGGATGGCCTGAAAAAATCAGCCGGTGTGGACTGCGAATTCAATTACTATTATGGGTACCCCGTCCTGGACAACTGGCCCGTCCCGGCACAGCTGGTGAAAGATACGGCCAGGAAAGTCCTGGGGGAGGAAGGGCTGGTTTCCCAGGTGGTCCCGGATCTGACCGCCGAAGATTTCGGCTTCTATCTGCAGGAAATCCCTGGTGCTTTCCTGTGGCTGGGCTGCGGCACAGAAGGGGAACCCATCCATGGACTCCATGATGCTCGGATGTGCCCCAATGAGAATGCCCTGGTGGTCGGTTCCAAACTCATGAGCCAGGTGGTGATCGATGCCCTGGCTGCCCTGGAGCAGGGAGCGGATTTCAGCAAGAAAGACTGAAGGAGAGAAATTATGAAAATGGCATTTATCGGTGACAGCCTGGTAAGCTGCACCAATGAAACTTTGGCCAATACCTGGTACGATATTGCGTCAAAGAAAATGGGCTTTGAAGTGGTGAACAACGCTGCCGGGGGCAAACTGACCCTGGTCATGTGGGGCATGTTCAAGATGGATGTGGTGGATGAAAAGGCGGACGGGGTATTCCTGTGCTGCGGCATGAACGACATCCTGCTGGATGAACCCATGAGCTCCATCGAAGAAAATATTTCTGGCACCCTGGACAAGGCCCGGGATGCCAAACTGCCCATCGTGATCCTGGGAATCCCGCCTCTCACCCGGATTGAAAGCACGGAAAAGGGTTGGCAGCTGCCCAGTGAATTTGAAAAGCACAATGCGGCCCTCCGGGAATACCGTCAATGGCTCCAGGAAGAAGCAGCACGCCGGAACCTGCCGGTGCTGGACTACGAAAAAGTCCTCAGTGAAGCGGAAGAGAAAAGCGGTCGGAGCATGTTCCAGGACGGACTCCATCCCAACAAGGAAGGGTACCAGGCGGTGGCGGAAGCCTTTGAAGCTGTACTGACCCAAGCCCTCCAGGAGCAGGCATGAAACGGGAACACAACCAGCCGGTGATCATGACCCGGTCCGTGATGCTTTCCATGGCCAATTCCGCCGGGCATCTTTTCGGCGGTACCCTCATGGGCTGGATGGACGAAGTGAGCGGGATCACCGCCCATCGGTTCGCCTGGACCCGGGTGACCACCGCGGCCGTCAAGGGCATGAACTTTTACGTACCTATTCCCTATGGCTCCGTGCTGCAGCTGGAAGGCCAGGTGGTCCGAGTGGGAAACACCTCCATGGACGTGGAAGTGGTGGCCTGGATGGAACCGGAACAGGAAGACCAGGAACCCATCCGAGCGGCAGATGCCCTGTTTGTGTACGTATCCTTGGACGAAAATCGGAAACCGAAAAAAATCCAGCGGTCTCTCTGAGACCCTGGATTTTCTGTATCAGGAAAGGAAGCAACCCATGATTTATTATTTTTCCACCACCGGCAATTCCCTGGCCTTGGCACGGAAGCTGGGAGAAGCCATGAAGGACAAAGTCTGCTCCCTTACCCGGACAAAGGGAAAGTCACTGGAAGGGCCGGCCATCGGCCTGGTGTTCCCGGTGTACTACGGAGATGTACCTGCCAATGTGGCAGATTTTGTCCGCAACCACGATTTTCCGGAAGGCGCTTATGTGTATGCCCTGGCCACCTGTGGTTCTACCTGGGGACGGACCTTCCGGACCCTCCAGCAGCTGTTGGGAGAAAAAGGCTGCCGTCTTGCCTGGAGCCGGGCAGTACCGCTTATCGCCAACAGCACCATCTGCATGAAGGCTCATATCGGGTATGACTTGAAAAAACTGGACAAAGAGGATACAGCGGTCCAGGAAGCGGCGGAGGCCGTGGAAAAACGCCGGGAAGATCATTCCCAGGAACAAGATTCTCTGATGGCAGGGCTTTTTGATACCTGGCTGGGCCGGAAGCTGGGAGAATGGTATCTGGGGGTACAGGTGGCTCCAGACCGGTGCGTCCGCTGCGGAGAATGCGTAAGGCTGTGCCCGGTGGAAAACATCCAGCTAAGGGAAAAATCTGCGGTGATGGGAAACCATTGCCTCCACTGCCTGGCCTGCCTCCACGGCTGCCCTCATCAGGCCATCACCGTCCGGGGAAGGGTGGTGCTGAAAGAAGATCAGTACCGTCATCCGGGCGTAACGGTGAAGGAGCTGGAGCGGTAAAAAAGTCGATATGCTGCATCTCTTCGATGAAGATTTGCAGAGAATGGCGCCTTCGGGCGCCTTTTTTTGTTGTAATGACAACTCGACTGCTTTTCTCAGGGAACAGCAATAAATAAGGCCATAAATCCCATTGATTTTGGAAATGCTGTTGAGCTTTTTTTTCAGTATATTGCGCAAAAGAAAAACAGTACCCCAGAGAGGAGAGGCTCAGCTCCAATACAGTTTCTAAGTCGTGAAAAGAATAGAGAATATAGGGAGTCAATCCCAGTTCATGATAAATGCTTTCACTATTTTTTTGAATGGTAGAACGGATCATTTGGATCATGGGTGCGGAGGCCAGAAATTGACGGCGTTCTTCCATGGGAAGCTGGTGGAACGGTATTTTCAAATTGGCCGGATGACTGCTATGAGAAGGCATTAAAGAAGGGAGATACTGAACCGCCAAAGGGCGAGGGACTACAAGACTGAAAGGATCGGTATAAAGAAACCAATCCTGCAACCCAGGATCTTTGGGACGTGCAGTAGCAATCATGGCATCCAGATTATCATCCTGGAGTTGTTTTAATAAAGAAGTATATCCGTCTACAGAAAAAGAAAGTTCAATCTGAGGATAATGGCAACGGAAAATCGGCAGAAAGACAGGCAGTAATAATCTGGCTCGTGTAGGTGTGATACCTATGGTCAGGTGCCCCCTGAGTTCATGAGAAATATCATCCAGCTGATTTGTCAACGTTGTTTCCATCTTTAGCACTTGACGAGCAAATTTTTCCATATAAAAACCAGCCTCTGTGAGATGCATACAGGGTTCTCGTTCAAATAAACGGGTGCGGTATTCTTCTTCTAAACGGCGGATGACACCACTAAGAGTCTGTTGAGAAATAAAAAGTTTCCTGGCAGCTTTTGTTATATTCTTTTCTTCTACTACCATAAGAAAATAGCGCAGGTTTCGTAAATTCATGATAAGCTCCTATCCAAAGCATTTTTCCTGTCGAAAATGACAAGTTATAACTGTTTTACGTTGTTATTATAAAATGATATGCTGAAGACAACAAGAGACAGAAAAATGAGAAAAAAGGAGAAGAAAAATGGGAAAAAAGTGGATTGGAAAAGTAGGATTTCGCTTTTGCCAAGATATCCATAGGCCGGATCAGTCTTTGCTCAAAGAACTCCGAAAATATAGTACCTGTAATTTGGCAGATGGTTCTCTTGGTGCTTACGTCTTGGACTCTGGAATAAAACCTTTTGGTGTACCACAGAAAATTGCAGGTCCAGTAATTACCGTGGAGGTAAATGCTGGTGATAATCTCATGCTTCATAAAGCTATGGCGCTAGCCCATCCAGGGGACATTCTGATGGTACAGATACGGGGAAGCCGAGAATTTTCTGTCTGTGGCGGATTGATGCTGCGAAGGATGAAAGCATTGGGCATCCAAGGAATCATTGTAGATGGATGTGTGCGTGATCTTGCTGAGTTAGAAAATGTGGGATTGCCGGTGTATGCACGTGGATTGGTGCCTGTTGGGGCAGGGAAAAGCGGGCCAGGACAAATCAACTTTCCCATTGCTTGTGGTGGCATTGCAGTGCTTCCTGGATATTTGGTGATAGCCGATATGAACGGGATCATTTGTTTTCCGCCAGAAGATGCAGAAGAAATCATCCAAGGTGCTGAGGCAAAAGTCAGGAGAGAAAGAAAAGCTTTGCAGCAGATAGAAAATGGATTTTTGCTTAAAGCTGAAATCGACAAAGTCCTCCATGCAAAAAGAATTTTATGAAAGAAAGGACGTAAATCATGGGTGTATTGGAACGGGCGCAGGCCGGGTTGTGCAGCTTTGGCCTTAATCTATCGATTATGGACCCAGTGCTGTTGGAAATTGCTAAGGCCGCCGGGTATGATTTTGTTCGCCTGGATTGTGAACATATATTGTTTGAGAACAGAATCGTATCTGAAATGCTTCGAATCGGTCAACTCTTGGATTTGGATGTGCAGGTAAGAGTGCCGGATATAACTGGGGTTGCAGCATTATTGGATAATGGAGCACAGGGCATCATGGTACCTCACATTGAGAGCAGAGAGGAAGTATGGAAAGCAGAAAAGGCAGTGAAATATCCACCGGAAGGGGAACGGGGACTTACTGGTGCTGCCCGTGTCCTGGGATATGGCCGTCAGAATGTGGCAGTTTATCAGAAAGAAGCCAATAAAAAAACAGCTTTGATTGTCCAGATCGAGAGCAGAAAAGGCATAGAAAATATTGAAGAAATCCTGCAACAGCCTGGGGTGGATATGGTGGCTACTGGGCGCAATGATCTTTCTCAATCATTGGGGATCCCTGGAAAAAAGAACGATCCATCTGTACTGGAGGCGGAAAATTTCATCATCCGCAAGACTCTGGAATATGGAAAAATCCCTACCATCCTCTGTAAAAGTAAAAAACGGTTTCAAGAACTTTATGACAAAGGAGTACGGTGTTTCACTCTTGAGAGAGATGACCTTTTGTTGAAAAAAGCAGCAGAAAATCAGTTGGATATGATGAAGGAGAGCTTAAAATGACGCTAGGAATCGGGATTTGGGCATTTTTGGCTTATATTGGATTTATTTTATTTTGGAACTTGATCATTAAACGAAAACTTGCGGAAGCGATGATGTTTGCCTGGCTAATCGTTTGCTTATTCCATGGATTTGCTGCCCCTGATGCTCTTTGGAAATCATTCCTGGCAGGCACACGCACCTCCTCCTGTCTGTCTCCCATTTTATTTGTTGGGATGGCTGCACTGATGGAAGAAACGCAGATTATTGGAAGGCTGATAGATATCTTAAATTCTCTTTTGGGAAGATTGAAAGGCGGTCCTGCCTATATTTCTGTTTTAGCCAGTGCATTGATGGGATTGATTTCCGGTTCTACGGCAGCCAATGCAGCCACCGTAGGCAGCATCACCATCCCATGGATGATGGAAACCGGGTGGGGTAAGGATCAGGCAGCCATCATGAATTCTGGAAATGCTGGATTGGGTGTTTCCTTGCCTCCCAGTACGTCTATGTTCCTGATGCTGGGATTTGCTGATGTAGCGGCTTACGTAACAACGGGGGAAGTCTATTTGACCGTACTTACAACAGGCTGTTATGGAATATTGTACCGGCTGTTGGTTACACATTTCTATATTCGAAAATATCATATTGAAGCGCTGGCAGAGGAGCAGGTTCCTTCGTTTCGAAAAACCCTACAGGAAAAATGGAGTTCCTTGATTATTTTTGTAGGTGTGATGATTCCATTGTTCTTGACTACCGGTCCTGTAGCTGTTTTTTTAAAAAAGAGTGCTTTTGGTGCGAGAGGCGTTAAAGCCATTGATATTATTATTTGGGTACCGGTATTGATCATCCTGGGGGTTTTATTTGAAGGCAGAAAGTATTTACCGAAAAGTAAACAGGGATGGATGAAATTTTGTGGAACTCTGTCTAAAAAATTTTTTAATGTTGCCCCAATTATTATGTTTGCAATGTGCGGATCTGAAGCCTTGAGTTCTATTGGATTTGGCAGGGATGTATCTATTTTCATGGGGGAATTAGGGTTATCACGGGTCCTGACGATAGTGTTGGTCGCAGTTCTCGTAGAATGTGTGGTAGGTCCGTTAAATGCATCAGCAGCAACTATGGCATTGGGGCCAGTATGTTTCTTGTGCTTGAAAAATGTAGGTGTACCTCCTGCGGTGGCAGTTGCTGTGTTTTTGATGCTGGTATCCAATCAAGGTGCCATTCCACCCAGTTCTTCTGCCATTTATATTTCATGCGGAATCTCTGGCAGTGATGTAACGGAAACTTTTTCCACGTTACTATTCCATTATGCCATTCCCATTGCTTGTATTGCAGTATTGATTGCTTTAGGAATTTTACCAGTTTTGGCATAAGAAAAGAGGCAGTTATGCAAAAAATCAATTCATTGTTAGATATTTGTTTTTATGTTTTCTTCACTTTGACATTTGGGTGTGCCGCATTTATAGTATTGGGCCAGGCAGTTGCTGTAATGACTATGAATGCAGAACTGGCTATATGGTGTAAAAAATTAATTGTTTTAAATGCTCGTCTGGGGGCGGGTGTATCCGTCACTACTTTGGTGATGGGCTATCTCCGTGGATGGATGAGCGGCAAAAAGAAAGGGAAGAGATAAACCTTTAGCTATAAGTGAGTCAATTGTAGTTTGGCTTTAATACTGAACTTTTGATATTTAAGTCCACAAAAATCAGCTAAAATACAACTTTTCTTGACTTAAAAATCAAAAGTTGATATGCTTCTCTATAAAAAAGGGGGGGTATATCTATGCGGAGAATAATATTTGATGCTTTGAAAAAATGGAAGGAAAATCCGCATCGTCTGCCACTATTGATCAGCGGGGCACGGCAGGTGGGAAAGACTTATATCCTTCGGGAATTTGCGTCTGCCTGTTATCCGTCCGTAGTATATATCAATCTGGAAACCAATCGGCGGGCAGCGGACTGTTTTTCAGAGAATATTTCGCCTCGGATGCTGCTATCCTATCTGGAAGCAGTGACCGGACAAAAAGTCATTCCGGGAAAAACCCTGCTGATCCTGGATGAAATCCAATCCACGGAACGGGCTCTGACCTCCCTGAAATATTTTGCAGAGGAAGCTCCGGAATTCTATGTGGCAGCAGCCGGCAGCCTGCTGGGAGTGGCGCTCAACCGGAAAAAATTTTCTTTCCCGGTGGGAAAGGTGGAAACCCTCCAGATGTTTCCCCTGAACTTTGAAGAATTTCTTTGGGCCAGGGGAAAAGAACTGTTGGCAGCTGCTATCCGAAAGGCGTACGAAGATAGGGAACCTCTTCCAACTGCACTGCATGAAGAAGCCATACGTCTGTACCGAGAATATTTGGTAATTGGGGGGATGCCCAGTGTCATCAATGCATTTTTAGCAAACCATTCTTTTTTGGATATTCCCCAGGTACAGCAGGAGATCTTGGACAATTACACAGCGGACATGGTCAAATATGCTTCCCCCTCGGAAACCGTAAAAATCCGGGCTTGCTATCAGTCTCTGCCCCTACAGCTGGCAAAAGAAAACAAGAAATTTCAATATAAGGTTGTACAGCGGGGTGGAACCGCTGCTATTTTCGGAGCTCCCATTGAATGGCTCAGCCAGGCAGGCATTGTCCTGCGTTGCCAGAGACTGCAGCATGCTGCAGAACCGCTGGCTGCTTATGTGGATCTATCCGCCTTCAAGCTATATAGCAGTGATGTCGGGTTGCTTGCCATGCAGTCTGGAATGTCCCAAGAAACTATTCTGTCCGGGACAGGCAATCTGTTTATGGGAGCGATGACGGAGAATTATGTGGCCCAGCAGTTTGTTTCATTGGGGTTGCCTCTTTACTATTGGAAAAGTAAAAGTACTGCAGAAGTGGACTTTGTGTTCCCTGTGGGTGCTAAAACCTATGGCGTAGAAGTGAAAAAAGGAGAACATATCCGTTCCCGGAGCTTGGGTGTATTCCGGGAACAGGAAAATCCGACCGGTGTAATACGGTTTTCCTTGAAGAATTTTGGCTTTGAAAACGGCATTTTGTCCATTCCGCTGTATGCTGCGTTTTGTTTGCCAGAAGGACTGTAAACACAGAAGAGCGCGGTGAAAAAGATAAGCTGCTGGAAGTTTGGCACTATATTATAAAAAGCACCACAGGATTTTTTCCTGGGTGCTTTTCCTATTTGATACTATCATTTTGCTCGGCTTGCCATGTTTTTTCTGCCCTTTCCGGCGGTACACCAGAAGATCCATACCAGAAACAGAAATGCCAAGGCCAGCCATTTGGTGAGTACGTCCCCGCCCTGTTTGGCGAACAGATCGTCGTAGCCTTTCAGGTAGACGGCCAGGATCACCAGGGGCAGGCCATAGGTATAATAGAACTTCCAACCGGCAGACAAGCTCCGGCCGGCTCCCTGGTTCACTTCTCCTAGGAAGTTTTCCCAGCCCCAGCCGTTCTTCCGGGTGCAGAAGAGCACGAAGGTCAGGCCTCCCAGGGGCAGCAAGTTGTTGGAAACGATGAAGTCTTCCAGATCGAGGACGCCGGTTCCTGGACCCAGGGGCTGGAAGCCGCTCCACAGGTTAAAGCCCAGGACACAGGGGATGCTCCCCAGGGCGATGAGGGCGAACACGAACCAGGCAGCTTTGGGACGGTCCCAGCCCAGCAGCTCCCGGAAACAGGCGATGATGCTTTCCATCACGGCAATGACTGTGGAAAGGGCGGCAAAGGACAGGAACACAAAGAACAGGCTGCCCCAGATCCGTCCTCCTGGCATCAGGGTGAACAGGTTGGGAATGGTCAGGAAAATCAGGGAGGGTCCGGCATCCGGCTGGATCCCATAGGCGAAGCAGGCAGGGATGATGATGAACCCGCTCATGAGAGCCACAAAGGTGTCCAGGGCGGTGATGGTCAGGGCTTCTCCCGGCAGGCTCCGCTTTTTATCCATATAGGAGGCAAAAATCATCATGGCGCCATTGCCGGCACTGAGAGTGAAGAAAGCCTGGCTCATGGCGGCGTAGATCACGTTTCCCCAGCCCAGTTTTTCCAGGGAAGCAAAATCAGGGATCAGGTAGAAGGCAATGCCTTTTTCCGCCCCGGGGAGGAACAGGGAATGGACTGCCAGGATGATCATCAACAGCAGCAGGGCGCTCATCATCACCTTGGTGATCCGTTCGATGCCCTTTTCCAGGCCCATATAGCAGACCAGGAACCCCAGGAGACAGGACAGGAAGGTCCAGGAACCCATGGAAAGGGGCTGAGCCAGCATATCTTGGAAAGTGGCCTGGATGAAGGCCGAGGACTGTCCCACAAAGGTCCCTTTCAGGTGGAGCCAGCAATAGTTCAGCATCCACCCGGTGACAGTGGTGTAATAGAGCAGCAACAGGATGACCCCGGCAATGCCGATGTATTTTAAATGAGACCAGCGGCTGCCGGCAGGAGCCAGCCTGTCAAAGCAGCGGGCCACACTCTGGCGGCTGCTCCTGCCCAGAGCAAATTCGCACAGGAGCACTGGGATTCCTAGGAGCAGCAGGAAGAGCAGATACAGGAGGATGAAGGCGGCCCCTCCGTACTGGCCGCACAGATAGGGGAACTTCCATACATTGCCGATGCCGATGGCACAGCCGGCGCTGACTAGGATGAACCCCAGACGGGACTGGAAGGAATCACGGGTGCTTTGCTGTTCTGACATAAGTTCTACCTCACTTCTATGCTACAAATGTATAATCTTTTACAATTTTACAATAAATATTTAGAGAATGCAAAGAAAAGGGGGGGTGTTGCACGTGTAAAAATTACACACGTGCAACACCCCCTTCGTCATACGTCGATCGTCATACGTCATACGCTTTTGGAAATCAATTTTTCCAAATTGATTTTGAAATTTTAAAACCCGCTATAACATTCAACTGATTTTCTTAAATTCGAAGACAGCAGAGCTGGCTTCCATCGGCGTATGACGTATGACCTATGACATATGACGGGGTTGTTGCACGTGTGAAAACCACACACGTGCAACAACCCCTTTCTTTTAACCTGCAGGTTTCTTCTTAATAGCCAATGGAAACTTCTGGAATGGGGAAAAATCGGGTATCCTTGTATCATCGGAACGAACCGTGGGAACTGGAAAGGTTCCCGGAGTAGAGAAAGGATGGCATAAGATGGAACGGAAGAAAAAATTCCTGGTAGCAGGACTGGCGTTGATGTTAGTGGCAGGAGGCACCTTTTTTGCGGCCCGGAACATGACAAAGGCCCAGGGAACAGTGGTCCAGCAGAGTGTGGCTTCGGTGCCCAAAACTCAGAAAGCCCTGGTGGTGTATTTTACCTATGCGGAAAATATCGGGGATACTAGCGGTATGAGCCAGGATGCAGTGACTTCCGCCAGCCTCCACAAATCCACCCAGAACACCCAGGGGAACATCCAGGTGATGGTCAGCGAAATCCGGAAGAAAACCGGGGCGGATGCCTATTCCATCGTCCTGCAGAATCCCTATGACCCCACTTTTGATAATATGACCAATCGGGCCAAGGAGGAAATCCAGAGTGGGAAGAACCTGCCCCTGAAAAATCCTCTGCCGGACTTTTCCCAGTATGATGTAATCTATCTGGGGACACCCATCTGGTGGTACAGCCTGCCGGCTCCTGTGAGCAGCTTCCTGAAACAGGCGGACCTTTCCGGCAAGACCATTGTTCCCTTTGGCATCCATCGAGGCAGCGGCTTCAATAAGAATCTGGAAATGATCCAGCAGCTCCAGCCCAAAGCCAAACTCACCAATGGCTTTACCATCGATGCAGAGACGCCCAACAAAGATGTCCAGCAGCAGTTCGACAGCTTCCTGGATGGTTTACTAAAATAAAAGGAGAATGAATATGAAAGTCCTATTGATTAATGGATCTCCCCACAGCCGGGGCAATACCTTTCTAGCCTTAGATGAAATGAGGAAAATCTTTGAACAGGAACAGATCCAGGTGGAATGGGTCCATGTCGGGAATCAGCCAATCCGGGGCTGTGTGGCCTGCCGGTCCTGCATGAAAACCGGCCGGTGTATTTTCGATGATCTGGTAAACAAGACAGCGCCTTTGTTTGAAGAAGCCGATGGCCTGGTGGTGGGCAGCCCGGTGTATTTTGCCCAGGCCAATGCCACCCTGGTAGCCTTCCTCACCCGGCTGTTCTTCAGCACCCATTTCGACAAAGCCATGAAAGTGGGGGCCAGTGTGGTGGTGGCCCGGCGGAGCGGTCTTACGGCCACTTTTGATGAGCTGAATAAATTCTTTACCATTGCCAACATGCCCATTGCCGCCAGCCAGTATTGGAACAGTGCCCATGGACGGGAAATCGGGGAAGTCCGGGAAGATCAGGAAGGACTCCAGACCATGCGGACCCTGGCCCGGAATATGAGCTTCCTGATGAAGAGCATTGCTCTGGGGAAGGAAAAATATGGCCTGCCTCAGCAGGAACCTCAGGTATTTACCAATTTTGTACGATAAGGAGAAAATATCTTGGGAAAACGGAATTTGGGAAAAAGCGGCCTGGCGGTCAATCCGGTTGGCCTAGGCTGCATGGGGCTCACCCATGCCTATGGCGCTCCTATGGAAGAAAAAAAGGCGGTAGAAGTCCTGCACCAGGCCCTGGATATGGGTTATGACTTTTTTGATACGGCGGAAGCCTATACGGGTGTCCGGGAAGACGGAAGCACCGCCTGGAACGAAGAAGTGGTGGGAAAGGCATTGGCTCCCGTCCGGGAGAAAGTGGTGATCGCCACCAAAATGGGCATTGCCATCGATGCCAACCGGGAACTGGTCACGGATAGCCGGCCGGAAACCATCCGGAAAAGTCTGGAAGGCAGCTTGAAACGACTGGGGACCGATTATGTGGATCTGTATTACCAGCACCGGATCGACCCGAAGGTGGAGCCGGAAGTGGTGGCGGAAACCATGGGAGAATTAATCCGGGAAGGAAAGATCCGGGCCTGGGGGATTTCCGAAGCCAATGAGGAGTATCTCCGCCGGGCCCATGCTGTCTGTCCGGTTACGGCCATCCAGAACCGGTATTCCATGATGGCCCGGTGGCATGAAAGCCTGTTCCCGGTCTGTGAAGAACTGGGTGTTTCCTTTGTGGCCTTCTCTCCCATGGCCAATGGGTTCCTTACAGGGAAATATGCTCCCGGTACGAAATTTACGGATGCGGGAGATTACCGGGCCCAGATGCCCCAGTTTACCCAGGATGGCCAGGAACGGGACCGGAATCTGCTCCAGGAGCTTCGGCAGCTGGCAGAAGCCAAAGGAGCCACCATGGGACAGTTGTCCCTGGCCTGGATGCTGTGCAAAAAGCCCTATATCATCCCCATTCCTGGGTCCCGGAAACCGGAACGGTTGCAGGAAAATCTGGGAGCCGCTCAGGTGCAGCTGACCCAGGAGGAAATCTGCCGGATGGACCAAGCCCTGGATGGTATGGAGTTGGAAGTGTTCGGGGGACATACTGTGAAAAAGTGAAAATGAGGGTGTTGCACGTTCTGTGCAACACCCTCATTTTTTATGCCTTCTTTCTCGATGCCGTATAAAAGATGAACCCCAAGAACAAAGCTGCCAGAGCCAGCCATTTAGCCAGGACTTCCGGGCCCTGTTTGCTGAACATGTCATAATATCCTTTCAGGTAGATGGTGATGATCAGCAGGGGCAGCACATACAGCAGATAGTTCCGGAGGGAGGCCGGCAGGTTCCGGCCTTCCCCGTCGTTGGCTTCCGCCAGGAAGTTCTTCCAGCCCCAGCCGTTCTTTTTGGTGCAGAACAGCACAAAGGCCAGGCTTCCCAGAGGCAGCAGATTGTTGGAGACGATGAAGTCTTCCAGGTCTAGGACGGAAGAGCCGGGGCCCAGGGGCTGGAATCCGCTCCACAGGTTGAATCCCAGCACGCAGGGGATGCTCAGGAGCACAATGGCCAGTCCGTTGACGGCTACGCTCTTTTTCCGGCTCCAGCCGTACAGGTTCATGCCGAAGGCAATGATGTTCTCAAATACGGCGATGACGGTGGAAAGGGCGGCGAAGGACAAGAAGATGAAGAACAGCATGCCCCAGAACCGGCCCCCCGGCATCTGGACGAACAGGTTGGGGATGGTGAGGAAGATCAGGGACGGACCGGCATCCGGCTGGATCCCGAAGGCGAAGCAGGCGGGGATGATGATGAACCCGGCCATGAGAGCCACAAAGGTATCCAGGGCGGTGATGGTGGACGCTTCTCCGAATAAGCTCCGGCCATGGGGCAGGTAGGCTCCGAAGATCAGCATGGCCCCGATCCCGATGGACAGGGTGAAGAAGGCCTGGCTCATGGCGGCGTAAATCACATTCCCCCAGCCCAGTTTTTCCAGGGCGGCGAAATTGGGCACCAGATAGAACTCGATCCCTTTTCCCGCTCCTTCCAGGAACAGGGAATGGGCAGCCAGGACGATCATCAGGAGCAGCAGGGCGCTCATCATCCATTTGGTGATCCGTTCCACGCCGTTTTGGATCCCCAGATAGCATACGGCAAAGCCCAGGAGGCAGGTGAGCACCATCCAGAACAGTAGGTTAGCCGGATTTTGGAGCATGGCTCCGAAGGTGGCGGTGATGAACTGGGTGGAAGCCCCCACAAAAGTCCCTTTGATGTGGAGCCAGCAATAGTACAGCATCCAGCCGGTGACGGTGGTGTAGTACATCATCAGCATGTAACAGCCTACGATGCTGATGGCTTTCAACCGATGCCAGCAGGTGCCGGGAGGCTCCAGGGCCTCGAAGCTTTTGGCGGCGCTGCAGCGGCTGCCTCGGCCGATGGCGAATTCGCAGACCATCACCGGGATGCCCATGATCAGGAGGAATACCAGATAGATCAGGATGAAGGCAGCCCCGCCGAACTGGCCGCACAGGTAGGGAAATTTCCACACATTCCCGATGCCGATGGCACAGCCGGCGCTGACCAGGATGAACCCCAGCCGGGAACTGAATGATTCCGTAGAAACACCTTTCTCAGACAAAAAAACACCTCATTTCAAAATGTGACAATTCAGTGATTTCTATTGTATTATAGACTGAGGAAAGTTGCAAGGTACTTGTCATACGTCATAGGTCATACGTCATACGTCATACGCCGATGGAAGCCAGGGAGCCCTGGCACTGAAAGAAAAGACAATTTGTGAAGTGCCATATTTCAAAATCAATTCGATAAAATTGATTTCCAAAAGCGTATGACGTATGACGACTGACGTATGACGGGGCTGCAAGGGACGAGCAGCCCTATCTCGCCTTCGGCTGGATCATGGGCGGGGTCTGGGCCTTTACTTTGGGGCCGGTGGGCACGGGGCCCTGGGGCTGGGAAGGTGGGGGCAGAGGAGCGGCGGGCTGTTTGTTCACGGCCGGAGGTTTCTGCCCGGCCTGGGGGGCCGGTTTCCGGGGAGCCGCCGTTTTGGGTCCGGTTTTCTGCTGTTCCATGATCCGGGTCCTTTCCTGGGCCGCTTTTTCCTCTGCCCGTTTGTCAGACTGGGTTTTCCAGAAAAAGAGCCCGGCAGCCAGGACCCCGATCAGAATCAGGGACAGGAGACGCTGGGGGGAGAACCGGGGTTTTCCCCGGGAAGAAGAGGGGGCAGCCGGCTGCTCTCCCTCCGGGAAGCCGGTCAGCCATTTCATGATTCTGCGAAGCATGGCAAAAGTCCTTTCATAACAGAAGTACCGTCAGACTGAGCAGTCCGGCTGGCAGGACCTATTGTACCGTTAATGGAGAGAAAAAACAATGGAGAAAGCGCTAGGAAAGGCTCCGCCTCACGGACAGATCCTCTGGAAGGTGAAAAAAGGCAATCTTGTCAGAGAAATCCCCTTACGGTATACTGGAACTAGGAAGCATAAATAATAGACCGGGATGATAGGGGCAGTATCCAGGAAAGTGGATTTGACCGAACAGGATGGGAATTTATGGATTTAATAGCGGCATTTTTTTTGGCAGTCTTTTTATATGGACTTTTTTATGTGCTATGGAAGAAAAAAGAGGAACCGGTATTATGGAAAATTGGATCCATTGCTTTTTTGTCCATAAATTTGCTTGTAGTTCTTTTATTTGAGGCACCAGATCAATTTTATCTATTGGCTAGAAAATATAAGTATTATTATATGGCCTGGAAATATGGTGCAATGGGCATGTTTTTGGCAGGTTATTTAAAATGGATCTTTGTTCATACGGAAAAAGGAACAGAACTACGAAAGAAAAAAATCAAAGACTGTTTAACGACATCGTTGTGTTTGATTATCCTTGTTGTTTTACTCGTAAATGAATGAAACGAAAGAAGCAGAATGAAAAAAGTGTGGCCGAAGGGGCTGTTGCTTATGCAACAGCCCCTTGGCTTCCGGCCTGCGGTTTTCACGTTTAAAAGCAGCTGCCCTGGCAGATGGTCTCCTTTGGCGTGAGACTGTGTTATAATAGGAAATCATTGCGTAACTATCACTGACAAAGGAAGGAAGCCATGGATAAAAAATATTTTTTCTTTGACATCGATCGGACCCTGGGGCTGGGGATTACTGGCCAGGTGCCGGCGGACACCCAGTACTGTGTGGATGAGCTCCAGCAGCAGGGGCATTTTGTGGCCTTGGCCACAGGACGGCTCCAGTGTGACGCGGCGGCCTTTGCGGCCAAACATGGCATCCATTCCATGGTGGCCGACGGAGGCAACAGCCTCACTGTGGACGGGAAGATCCTAGAGATGGAAGGACTGCCTCTGGCACCGGCCAAGGCCTTGCTCCGGGAACTGACGGAACGGAACCAGCCCTGGTCCGTGGTGCTGGACAACACCCTGGACCGGTATACTCCTTATCCGGACTATCCCCGGGAAGATCCGGGGAACTACATGAATACCAAAGTCCAGCCGGTGGATATCGGCAGCCTGGACCATGTGTACAAAATCATGTATGTCCGGGAAAAGCCGGGCACGGAACCGGCGGACCGTCGGCAGCTGCCCCATCTTCCCTTCATCGACAATACCTGGCTGGTGGAGCCGGTGGACAAAGGGGCCGGTATCGAAAAGCTCATGGGGTTGATGGGAGCGGATCCTAAAGATGCCGTGGTGTTCGGAGACGGGCTCAACGACATCACCATGTTCCGGAAGCCCTTTTTCGGGGTGGCCATGGGGAACGCTCGGCCGGTGATCAAGGAACGGGCGGATTACATCACCGACGACAACGACAAGGGAGGCATCCTCAATGCCTGCCGGAAGTTCGGGTGGATAAAGGAATAAGTGCAGAGTGAAGAGTGAAGAGTGCAGAGTAAAGAGGGAAGAGGGAAGAGGGAAGAGGCGTAAGATGAAGATCTGGAAAATCGTGACGGGGGTGCTGGTAATCAGCCAGGTCTCTCTGGGGATGGCCCTGGCGGCGGCACCATCCATTGCAAATATCGTCAAACCATCCAAGGGCTATGTGTGGCGGCTGGATGCGGCCAATAAGCTCCGGCTGCCCCGGTCCTGGCGGGTGGATAAGGCCAACCGGATGAGCGGCAGCGGCCAGCCTTCCATTTTAAACCTGGCGGCACTGACTCAGGAACTGCAGAAACAGGGCATCCAGCCGAAACAGGTGATCCTGGTGGATCTGCGCCAGGAGGACCATGGGTATCTGAATGGTACGGCGGTAAGCTGGTACGGGGACAACAACTGGGCCAATGTGGGCCGGAAAGATACGGCCATCCGACAGGAGGAAGCCCGGCGGCTGCAAAAGGAAGAAAACCGGGAAACACCCTACTACCATCTGGACAAAAAGAAAAAGCCCCAATACCGGGGCAAAGAAAAGGTCCAGGCGGCTCTGACGGAACAGCAGGCGGCGGCTCTGTTCGGCCTGGGCTATGCCCGGTTCGCCAGCACGGACCATATCTGGCCGGAACCGGAAGAAGTGGACGCCTTCCTCCAGTGGCAGAAAAAACTGCCGGCGGATGCCTGGCTCCATTTCCACTGTCAGGCCGGAAAGGGCCGGACCACTGCCTACATGATCATGCGGGACATCTGGCTCAACGGGAAGCAGGACAGTCTGGGAACCATCTGTGCCCGGCAGCATGCCCTGGGGGGACAGGACGTCCTTAACATGACCCATGAGGAAGAGTGGCGCCAGACCATCGACGACAACAAGATTTACCGGCTGAAGCAGTTCTACACCTATGTGAAAGAGCTCCAGCAGGGGAAAATCACCCAGAGCTGGACGGACTATCTGAAACAGAACCCTTGAAAAGACTCATAACCTGCAGGTTACAGGCTGTTGCCAGAAGGAAACTTCTGGAGCAACCTGTTTTCTTTTATAATAAGGTCTGTAAGAACAAAGAAAAGCGAGGTATGCATCATGAAAATCCTGTTTGTCAATGGAAGCCCTGACAGCAAGGGAAGTACCGCAGCCCTGGCTGCCGCCCTGCTGAAGGGAAAAGAATATGAAACCCTGAATCTGGTGGATTACCGGATCAACGCCTATGGCCAGACCCTGGCCGGGAATCAGTTCGATGAAGTCCTGGATAAGATCCGGGAAGCAGATGTCCTGGTCATCGGTTCTCCAGTATACTGGCACAACATCTGCGGTTCTGTCCGGAATCTGTTGGACCGGTTCTATGGACCCGTTGCGGAACACAGCCTGGAAGGGAAGCTGTTCTTCCTGTTCCAAGGAGCAGCTCCGGAAAAATGGATGCTGGAAGCGGGAGACTACACCATGTCCCGGTTTGCCAGTCTCTACGGACTGACCTATGAAGGCATGGCCACCAACCGGGAAGAAGCCAGAAAGCTGGCCGCTAAGCTCTAAGGAGAAAGGGACGGACCCATGGAAAATGTTGTATTGAACAATGGGGTGGTCATGCCCCTGGAAGGATTCGGGGTCTTCCAGATCCCGGATCCGGCGGAATGTGAAGAAGTGACTTGGGGAGCCCTCAAGGCCGGCTACCGGCTGTTGGATACGGCGGCCGCCTACGGCAATGAAGAAGCGGTGGGACGGGCCATCCGGAAAAGCGGCATCCCCCGGGAGGAAATCTTTGTCACTTCCAAACTGTGGGTGCAGGATTACGGATATGAAGAGGCCAAAGCTGGCCTGGAACAATCCCTGGCAAACCTGGGGGTAGATTACCTGGATCTGTACCTGCTCCACCAGCCGGTGGGAGATGTACTGGGAGCCTGGAAAGCCCTGGAGGAAGCGTACCAGGATGGGAAGGTCCGGGCCATCGGGGTGGCCAATTTCTATCCGGCTCCCCTGGCGGATTTCTGCGAAACCGTGGATATCCTGCCGGCTGTGGACCAGGTGGAACTCCATCCTTTCTTTGCTCAGCCCAAAGCCTTGGAAAATATGAAAGCCTATGGGGTGCAGCCCCAGGCCTGGGGGCCTTTGGCGGAAGGGAAACATCACATCTTCATACATCCGGTGCTGACGGCCATTGGTCAGAAGTACGGAAAGACGGCAGCCCAGGTGGCTCTCCGGTGGAATGTCCAGCGGGGTGTTTCCATCATCCCCAAATCCGTCCATTGCGACCGGATGAAACAGAACCTGGCCATTTGGGATTTCCAGCTGACAGAAGAAGAAATGAACCAAATCGGTGCCCTGGATCTGGGACACAGTGAAATCGTGGACCACAGTGATCCGGCCTTTATCCGGAAACTCCACCAATGGAAGATCCATCCCTGAAAAGTGAGACAGAAAGGAGGAAGGGAACATGTTCTTTTCCAAAAATGAAAAATGGACACTTCAGGCCTATACCCTGAAAGTATGCAGCCTTATCGTACTGCTGCTGACCCTGTCCGCCAAAAAAATTCTGTTGAAAATAAAGGGAGAAGTTACTACCGGGCAGAATAAGTTCTATAGGAACTCTATAGAAGGGGATGATTCCCGTGCCCAATCCATTATATAATCCACAGCTCCTGACCTTTCTCAAAGTGGCAGAAGCAGGCAGTTTCAATAAAGCGGCGGAAGAACTGTATATTTCGCCTCCGGCGGTGATCAAGCAGATCAATCTGCTGGAGGCGGCCCTGGATCTGCGGCTGTTCAACCGGTCCCATCGGGGGCTGGAACTGACCACGGCCGGAGAATCCCTGCTCCAGGATGCCCGGTATCTGATCCAGTACTGCCAGGATTCCGTCCAACGGGCCCAGTCCGCCCGGCAGAAGGAGCAGAAGGTGATCCGGCTGGGAACCAGTCCCATGACACCGGTGGATTTTCTGCTGGACCTGTGGCCAAAGCTCCAGCAGGTCAGTGCGGATATCCAGTTCCATTTGATTCCCTATGACAACACCATCGAGAATGCCCGGGAAATCCTGAAAAACTTGGGCCAGAACATTGATGTGGTGGCCGGGGTCTTTGATGAGGGAATGTTCCATCTCCATGCTTACTGTACCGGATTTGCCCTCCAGGAACAGCCCATGGAAATCTATATGCCTTTGAATCATCCTCTGGCCCAAAAATCCCGCCTTACTTGGCAGGATTTAGAAGGGGAAACCCTCTGCGTAATCCAGAGCGGGTGGAGCAGCCAGATGGACAAACTCCGGGCAGAAATCACAGTGCAGCATCCTTTGGTGAAAATGCGGGATTTTCCTTTCTACAACCTGGATATTTTCAATGCCTGCGTGAACCAGGGACAGCTGCTGGTGGGATTTCCCATCTGGGAAAACAGCCATCCTCTGATGACCAGCCGTTCCATGGATTGGGACTATGCCATGCCTTATGGGATTTTCTACAATCCCCAGCCCTCCGAACCGGTCCGATACTTCCTGAAAGCCCTGAAAAAGGTGCTGGATTTTCCGGAATGAAGTGGTGTTTACTCCGCAGTTACAACCGGAAAACGAAACGAGACTTCTTTGGAAGCCTCGTTTTTTTTATACTAGTATCAAGTTTAGAGAAAGGGAAATCCGATTGGAAACCGAAAGACAGAATACAAAACGGGAACTGGATATGCTTCACGGTACACTCTGGGACAAGATTCCTCTTTTTGCCCTTCCTGTAGCAGCCACCAGCATCTTGGAACAGATGTACAATGTAACGGATCTGGCAGTGCTGGGCCATTTTGCAGGGAAAGGAAGCACGGCTGCCATTGCTGCGGTAGGAGCCAACAGCCCGGTCATTGCCCTGATTGTCACATTTTTTGTGGGAATCGCCCTGGGCTGTACCGTCCGGATTGCCAATGCCATTGGGCGCCAAGATGAGGAAACGGTACATCGGACGGTCCATACGGCCATCTCCCTGGCACTGCTGGGAGGGATTTTGGTAGCCCTTTTGGGAGAAACTTTGGCTGGTCCGCTGCTCCAGCTTCTGGAAGTTCCGGAAGAAGTCCTGCCGCAGGCGGAGCTGTATCTCCGGATCTACCTGGCAGGACTTCCGGTGATTGTCCTTTACAATTTCGAAGGGGCAGTGTTCCGCAGCGTGGGGGATACCCGGACACCTCTGCGGGCGCTGGTCCTGGCTACTATTTTGAACGGGCTGCTGGATCTTCTCTTCATCCTGGGACCGGGCTGGATGGTGGGAGGAGTGGCCTTGGGGACGGTCCTGGCCAACGGTTTCAGTGCGCTGCTCCTTTTGTGGAAGCTGTGCCGGACGCCATCTGTGATACGGCTGCAGCTCCGGAAGCTTTCCATGGACGGAGCCGCCCTCCGGGGAATCCTCCAGGTGGGCTTGCCGGCCGGGCTGCAGAGTGCCGTGTTTTCCCTGGCCAATCTGGTCATCCAGGCTGCGGTGAACAGTCTGGGAACAGTGGCGCTGGCTGCTTCCAGTGCCTCCCTGAATATAGAGATTATCGTCTATGATGTGCTCAATGCCTTCAGCCAGGCCTGCACCACTTTTGTGGGACAGAACTTCGGGGCGGGACAGCTCCGGCGCTGTCAAAAAATCCTAAAAATCTGTCTGGGAGAAGATATCCTGGCTGTAGGGTTCTGCATAGTGGCAACATTGGGGCTGGGGAATCGGGTGTTGGAACTGTTCAATCGGGATCCTCAAGTCATGGCGCTGGCTCATACCCGCTTGACCATCGTTTTTTCCGGGTACGGTTTCAGTCTGCTGTATGAAGTGATTTCCGGTTATCTCCGAGGATTTGGTATATCAGCACTGCCAGCTTTCCTGACCTTTTTAGGAGTCTGTGGGACCCGGCTGTTCTGGATCTGGGCCATCTTTCCCCGGTATCCCTCCTTTCAGACAGTGATGCGGGTATACCCGCTGAGCCTGATTATAACTGCGTTGCTCTTAGGCAGTCTGCTGCTGGTCCTGCGGCCGGCCAGAAGATATGAAGAAAAAAATTGGACAATGTTTGACGACAAAAAGAAAGAGGTGCAATGACATGCTTTTTTATTTTACGGGAACGGGCAACAGCCTGTATGTGGCTAAGAAACTGGAAAAAGTTCCGCTGAGCATCCCTCAGGAAATGAAAAAGGAAAGACAGATCTATCAGGCGGACCGGATCGGGATCGTTTGTCCGGTTTACGGGCATGAACTGCCCTTGATGGTCCGGGATTTTATCCGGAAGAATGTTTTCCGTACCCCTTATTTTTATATGATCCTGACCTATGGGAACCGGAGCGGCGGAGCAGCGGAAATGGCTGGGGAACTGTGCCGGCAGCGGGGACTGGACCCGGCTTATATCCGGACCTTCCTGACCGTGGACAATTTTCTTCCCGGTTTTGATATGGAAGAGCAGCAGGCCATAGACAAGGACGAAGACGGTCAGTTAGAGGAAATCCGGAAAGATCTTGGGGCTCGCCGCCATTATATCGAACCGGCCACGGAGAAAGAGAACGAGCTGCACCGGAAGTTCTTGGCTATGAGTCCGGTCCCTCCAGAAAAACGCTGGCAGGATATTTATCGGGTCACCGGGAACTGCGTGGGCTGTGGTATCTGCGCCCGGGTCTGCCCTGCTGGGCGGATCCGAATCAGTCAGGGAAAAGCGGTCTATGGAAATTGGCAAGGACGGGAATGCCAGAGCTGTATGGCCTGCATCCAGGCCTGCCCTCAGAAGGCCATCACCATGACTGTGCCAGAAGTGAATCCCCAGGCCCGGTACAGGAATCCCCACATCAGTCTGTTAGAACTGATGCAGGCCAATGGACAGAATGATTGAAGAAAAGAGCAGAAAGGGATCTTTGTGGTGGAATTGATGAAAGGAGAAAAAAACAATGAACGACGGGAAAGAAGAAAAAATTTGGCTAATCACAGGTTGTTCCCAGGGAGGATTGGGCCATGCCATGGCCAAAGCGGCTCTGGAAGCAGGAGATAAAGTGGCAGCGGCTACCCGCCATCCGGAACAGGTCCGGGATTTGGTGGAAGCCTATGGAAATCGGGTCCTGCCCCTGGAACTGGAGGTGACTTCCCTGCCTTCCATCCGGAAAGGAATCCAGCAGGCACTGGGAACCTTTGGCCGGTTGGACGTGCTGGTGAATAATGCCGGCTATGCCTATCGGGCGGCTCTGGAGGAAGGGGAAGAGGAGAAAATCCGGCAGCTGTATGAAATCAACTTGTTCGGTCCGCTGCATCTGATGCAAGAAGTGCTTCCAGTGATGCGGAAACAGAAGGAAGGGACCATTGTGAATTTTTCTTCCATTGCCGGAGTATCAGCGGCAGTAGGATCCTCCTTCTATGCGTCCACTAAGGCGGCTCTGGAACTGTTGAGCGATGGTCTGCGGAAGGAAGTCTCCTCTCTGGGCATCCGGGTGATGATTGTGGAACCGGGGGCTTTCCGGACCCATTTCCGGGGGAATCTCCAGGAATCCAATACCCGGCTGAAGGCCTATGCGGATACCGCCTGGAAAACCCGTCCGGAAGTGGTCCGGAAGAGTGCTCCGGAAGAAGGGAATCCGGAGAAAGCAGGTCAGGTCATCGTCCAGGTGGTCCATCAGCAGGAAGTCCCTCTGCGGCTGCAATTGGGCAGTGACGCAGTGGATTTCGTCCGGAAGTGCTACGCAGACCGCTTGGCGGAAGTGGAACAATATGAAAGCCTGGCCCGGACAACGGATTTTTGAATAAAAAGGGGGTGTTGCACGTTACGTGCAACACCCCCGGTCTCATAAGCCGCATAGCGGCTCGGTCTCGAGTCTCGAGCCGAATGAGAAATTTGCAAGCAAATTTTTTGAATGTACAAACCCTAATCTGCTAATGATAAGATATTCGTTTCTATATCCAGCACGATACTGGTTCTACACCTTCAAAAGAACCTGGCCATGGGGACAGGTTCTATCCAACGGCTCGAGACTCACGACTCGAGACCTCAAAAAGGGGCTGTTGCGCATGCAACAGCCCCCTTTTCATTCACACTCCAGCAGCACCTGGAGCAGTTCTTCCCGGGTGAACTTTTTCGGGCAGCCCCCAGTGAGGATGGTGGTATCCGCTATGGCTTTCAGGTCCGTATCTCCCGGGATATCCAGTTCCCGGAAGTTGGTAGGAAGGCCGATTTCCTTGATAAAGGCACTCAGCTGGTTCACAAAGGCTGTGGCCAGGTCCTCCTGGCTTTTTCCGATAGCATCCACGCACCATACTTTCACAGCCAGACGGGCGAACTGTCCGGCAGCTTCTGGCAGATAGTGGCGGTACAGCACCGGATGCAGCACAGCCAGGCCACGCCCATGGTTGCAGTTGGTGTAAGCCCCCAGCTGGTGTTCCAGCATATGGCACTGGAAGTCCCCAGCCTTGCCGATTTTCAGGATGCCGTTTTCTCCCATGGCGGCAGCCCAGAGCAATTCGCTGCGGGTCTGATAGTCCTGGGGATCCTGGAGGGTCTTCCGGATGTTCCGGATGATGTTCCGCTGGCAGGCTTCGTTGATTTCATCAGAAAGATTCACCTCCCGGGGAGAACCCAGGTAGGTTTCCATACAGTGGCTCAGGGAATCAAAGGCACCGGAAATCACCTGTCCCAGGGGCATGGTCAGGGTATAGGCCGGATCCAGGATGGCGAAATCATAGAAAGCACCCCAGAGAGGAGACTTGCTCTTTTTGGCTTCGTGGGTGATCACGGCCCCGTTGTTCATTTCAGCCCCGGTGCCAAAAGCGGTGACCACAGCCCCCATGGGCAGTAATTTCCCAGGCTGCTGGTGCTGGGCGTATTCATATTCCCAGATGTCTTCTTCCAGAAGAGCCTGGGCGGAAATGATCTTGCAGCAGTCGATGACGGAACCGCCGCCTACGGCCAAAATGAAGTCGATTTTCTGCTCCCGGGCCAATCGGGCGCCTTCTTGGACCTTTTCGTAGGTAGGATTGGACATGATCCCAGAGAATTCAAAGACGGTTTTGCCGGCCTTCTTCAGAAGGTCCATCAGTTCTGCATAGACACCGTTCCGTTTGATGGAACCGCCTCCATAGGCCAGCAGCACGTTGGGGCCCACTTTGGCCAGTTCTGCCGGCAGGTTGGCAGCGGCGGCTCCTTTCCCAAAATACGTTTTGACTGGATAGCTGTAGGTAAATGCTTCCATAGCAATTCTTCCTTTCTTTTGACCAGCAGCGGGGCTGCCGGTGTTTTCTTATCCTTACTGTAGTCTCCGGTAGGGACTACCGGTCAAGAGATTTTTCTTGAAAAAGATCGTTTTTTTGGGTGAAAACCCAGGGGTTTCAGCCCGTTAAACAGGGGAAACTTCTGAAAATCCAAGATTTCCGTATAATGAAAACTGCGTTCGGGTGATGCTCCCCAGCTTCCCGGCGCAGAAGGGAACAGCCGGCAAGGGCGATGGAAAAGCCCTTGACCGGTTGCTTCCACCGGATGCTAAAGTAAATTTAATCTTCTAAATAAAGAAATATTTATTTTAGAAGAAAATGCCAAAAAGGAAGTGGGAAGCAATGTTTACGATGAAACAGGCCTGTGAAGCATCCGGACTGCCTTACGAAACACTGAAATTTTACTGCAACGAGGGGCTGATCCCTTATGTCAAACGGGACAGATTGAATCGGAGAATCTTTGATGAGCATGACATTGGCTGGATCCAGAGCCTGAAGTGTCTGAAAGGATGCGGCTTCAGCATCCGGGAAATGCGGGACTATCTGCAGATGTGTCTGCAGGGGCCTGTCTCTATTCCTGAACGGAGAGCATTGCTCAAAGAAAAAAAGAGAAAGCTGAAGGAAAAAATCAAGGAAACTGAAAAGTCTATTGGGTATATCGAGGGGAAGGACCGGTTTTATGAAGAGATCATGGCGGGGAAAAAGAAATACATCAGCAATCTGCTGCCGGAAAAGTATATGGATGAAAATGATTGAAGCGATGAGCTGGGAAGATGCTTTTGGGAAATAAGAAAAGAGTCCGTTGACAAAATAAAAAAAGCAAAACGAGGGAGAATAAATAATATGTTGGTTTTTCAGCAAATGGTGATATTCGTACTGCTGATGCTGGTAGGGGCAGCGGCGCGGAAAAAGAAGATCCTTACCGAAGAGAATCAGCCCCAGATCACCCAGCTGGTGCTGAACATCGCCTACCCGGCCATCATCCTGTCCGGAGTCACGGGAGATGGACCTCATATTGCCGGACAGGAATTGCTGAGTGCAGGGGGCGTGATCTTGGCTATGCTGGCCACCTGCATGGCGGCTCCGGCTACCCTAACCGGGAATGTGCTGCCTCTCCTAGCGGTTCTCTGCAATAACGAAGCTTATCCGGTGTCCGTCCAGGGGGTGGCCCTGACCACCGCGGCGGCCGTGGTGACCATGCCCTTGGTGGCTTTGGCTGTCGGACTGGGCTGAAAAAATGTTTGACCGGTAGTTACAGCCGGGTGTTACACTTGAAAAAAGCTTGTGCTGCAGGATGCAGCAGAAAGGAAGGATGAACCATGAAAATCAGGAAGATGCTGACGGCCGCCATATTCTTGGGGCTGCTTCAGAGTTCCGCCGCTTTTGCCATGAAGCCGGTGACACTGGCCGACCAGGGCAGCTTTGCTGCCGGGGGAAAGGTGATTACCGCTCCTGGGAAATTCAACGTGAATGCGGATCCCAAAGCCATGGGAGGACAGACCCTTCACGGAGACCATGCCTATGTATTCTATCAGAAACCGGCCAAAGCCCATAAAAATGCCCTGGTGTTCCTCCATGGCTACGGCCAGTCGGCCAAGACCTGGGAGAGTACTCCGGACGGCCGGGACGGGTTCCAGAATATTTTCCTGGAAAAAGGCTACAGCACCTATCTGATGGATGAACCTCGGAGGGGCCGGGCCGGACGGTCCACAGTGCCGGTGACCATTACTGCCACTCCCGATGATCAGCTGTGGTTCGACAACTTCCGCATGGGCCAGTGGCCGGAAATCTATCCCAACGCGGCCATCCCCCATACCCAGGAATACCTGGACCAGTTCTTCCGGACCATGACGCCGGATACCGGGTCCTTTGATCCCCAGCTGGTGGCTGACGGGGTCACGGCAACTTTTGAGAAAGCTGGGGACGGGGTCCTGATCACCCATTCCGCCGGCGGCGGTCCCGGTTGGCTGGCGGCAGCTCAGTCTCCTCACGTAAAGGGAGTCATCGCCCTGGAACCGGGGAATTTCCCCTTCCCGGAAGGAGAAGTGCCTCCCGTGGAAGCAACCACCAGCCCCTGGCTGGCCAAAGGGATGGCAGTGAGCCAGGAAGACTTCCAGAAACTGCTGAAGATCCCTATGGTGGTCTATTTCGGGGATAATATCACTGGCGGGGACAAACCCCTGGCCAACTGGGGTTTTGACAACTGGCGGGTACGGTTGAACCTGGCCCGGAAATGGGAACAGGTGATGAAGAAATACGGTGGGGACGCCCAGGTGATCCTGCTGCCGGAGAAAGGCATCAAAGGCAATACCCATTTCATGATGTCCGACCTGAACAACGGTCAGGTAGCCGATGAAATGGAACGGTGGATGAAAGAAAAAGGACTGGCAAAATAAAAACTAGAAAAAACTTGACCGGTAGTTAATACCGGATGATAGAGTGGACGTAACCTTTAAAGGATATAGATAAAAGGATATTTTAAAAGTAGGGAAGTGATGCACCGATGTACACCATGAAACAGGCCTGTGAAGCTTCGGGCCTTCCTTATGAAACCCTGAAATTCTACTGCAATGAAGGGCTGATCCCCCATGTGAAGCGGGACCGGCTGAACCGGCGAGTTTTCAGCGAACACGATGTGGCCTGGATCAAAAGCCTGAAATGCTTGAAAGGGTGCGGACTCAGCATCCAGGAAATGCGGGGGTATCTGGAGATGTGTCTCCAGGGACCTGCCTCCATTCCTAAACGGAAAAAGATGCTGAAAGAGAAAAAGAAAAGGCTGAAAGAAAGGATCAAGGAAATCGAGGAATCCATTGCTTATATCGATTGGAAAGAAAATTTTTATGATGATGTGCTGGCAGGAAAAACGGAATATGTGAGCAATCTGCTGCCCGAATTTGAAGCGGATAAAAGTCGATGAGAGTGAATGGTCTTATAAAGGAGGAAAAGACATGGTTTTCAAAAAGAAAATGGTATTGACGGCTTTGCTGGCTATGGCTCTGGGGGTGAGTTCCTTGGCTTCCGCAGCAGCGGTGGACCGGCCGGCTCCCAATCCCTTTGGATTGGTCTACCGGGGAGCCATTACGAAAAATGAAGCAGGCAAGGTGAACATCCATCCTGTCCATTATAACCTGAATGGGAATCAGATCGCCGCAAATGTGTACACGCCGGCCGGCTATACCCAAGACGGCAAATATCCGGCTGTGGTGGTGGCTCATCCCAACGGGGGTGTGAAGGAGCAGGTAGCTGGGCTGTATGCCCAGCGGCTGGCGGAAAACGGGTATGTGACCATTGCAGCGGACGCCACCTTCCAAGGGGCTTCCGGTGGAGAACCCCGGCATAAGGATGTACCCTACTTCCGGACAGAAGACATCCACGGTATGGTGGACTTCATCTCCCAGTACCCAGGGGTGGACAAGACCCGGATCGGGGCTCTCGGCATCTGCGGCGGGGGCGGCTATACCCTCAATGCGGCCAAATCGGATAAACGGATGAAAGCTGTGGCTACCATCAGCATGTTCAACAGCGGACGGGTCCGCCGGGAAGGGTTCCTGGACGGTCAGAAGGATACGGTACAGCAGCGGCTGAAGGCAGCTTCCGATGCCCGGCAGACCGCTCTGGAAACTGGGAAGGAATCCATTTCCGGCCATCTGGACTTTGATTCCATCACCGAGGAAAGCCTGAAGAAAATCCCAACGGATCTGTACCGGGAAGGGATGGTCTACTATGGACAGACCCACCGTCATCCCAATTCTACCTTTGATTATACCACCAGCAGCCTGACGGAACTGATGACCTGGGATGCCACCGATCAGATCAATCTGATCAATGTGCCTCTGCTGATGATTGCCGGCAGCAAAGCGGACACCCTGTACATGACCCAGGATGCCTTCCAGAAAGCCACCGGGACCCAGGACAAGGAACTGTTTGAAATCCCCGGAGCCACCCATATCCAGACCTACTATGTGCCCAGCTATGTGAATCAGGCTGTGAACAAACTGGTGGGCTTCTACGGACGGACTCTCTGAGGAGAATGGCATAGAAAAAGGAGAAGAAAATGATGCTCAGGGGATTTTTGGGGATGGCCGCAGCCATTTGTACACTGACACTGGCCGGGGGAAGCTTGGGCAGTGCCGCTGCCGGAAAAATGGCAGCGCCGCCCACCACGGCCCAAGTGGAACAAGCATTGGGTACGGTCCAGGGAGCCGTGTTCCCGGTGGGATACTATAATGCAGCCAATGCGGCTCATTTTACGGGACACAGTTATGCAGCGGCACTCACAGATGGGAAACAGGACATCCCTGTGGTGAACGTGACCTTTTATCAAGGGGCCCATACTTACTGGCACCGGCATTTCGGCACCTGCCAGGTGCTGATAGGTGCTTCCGGCCATGGCTATTACCAAATCTGGGGACAGCAGCCCCAGAAACTGGAGCCGGGCCAGACAGTGACCATCCCCGAAGGGGTGAAACATTGGCATGGAGCGGCACCGGGACAGATGTTCCAGCATATTTCCATCATGAAACCGGGGAACCATACCACAGAGTGGCTGGAACCGGTGGACAGCGCCCAGTATGAAGCACTGGAAAAACAGGAAAAATAGGAACGGAGAAAGGAGCGGAATATGGGTGGAAAAAATCTCGTCCGTTTCATGGCCATCGGCCTGACTCTCTTTGGGGTGGCCGGAGGCGGCGGCCGGGCTCTGGCTGCCAGCACCCTGGACGGATACAGCCGGGCAGAGGAGGCCCGGAAGACTTACGCCCAGATGATGGGCAAACAGGCAACAGGACTGGAAAAGACGGACCCAGAACTGGATGCCATGATGAAGGAATACATTTACGGGGACATTGCCCGGCAGGCCAAACTATCCTACCGGGATCAGCACCTGATCACCCTGGCGGTGTTGGTGACCCAGCAGAACCAGAGCCTTTTGGGAAAGAATGTCTAGGGGGCCCTCCAGGATGGGGTGAAGCCCATTGAAATCCGGGAAACACTGTATCAGCTGGCTCCCTACATCGGCTTCGGCCGGGTGGCAGACGCCATGGAAACGGTGAATGGGGTGTTCCGGAAGAATGGGGTATCCCTGCCGCTCCCGGCTGACGGGACTACCACCGATGCCGATCGGTTCGAAAAAGGGCTGGCCTTCCAGGTAGGTACCTATGGGGAACGGATCAACCAGATGCGGGCCAATACCCCGGAAGAACAGAAGCACCTCCAGGATGACTTATCCGCCTTCTGCTTCGGAGACATCTACACCCGGAAAGCCTTGGATCTGAAGACCCGGGAGATGATCACGGTGGCGGCCATCGGGACTCTGGGAACCGGAGAGCCTCAATTCACCTCCCATGTAAGAGGACTTCTGGCAGTTGGAGCCACCCGGGAAGAAGCCATCGGCGTCATCACGGTGATGAACCCCTATATCGGATTTCCCCGGACCTTGAACTGCCTGCGGAATGCTAACACAGTGTTTAATGGGAAATAAGAGAGGGAGCTGTTGCCTGGGCAACAGCTCCTCTTCCTTTAAATAGAAAGGAGCGATTAAAATGGATAAAGTATGGTTGATTACCGGCGCCAGCCGGGGTTTTGGACGGGCCTTTGCGGAGGAGGCTGTGAAGCGGGGCGACCAGGTCATTGCCGGCATGCGGCATATCCCGGAAGATCCTTTCTGGAAACAGCCGGCGGTGTTTCCTGTGGTCTTGGATGTGACCGATGAAGGACTGGTGCAGCAGGCTGTCCAGGCTGGCACCGCCCATTTCGGACGGGTAGATGTACTGGTGAACAATGCTGGATTCGGTATGAGCGGAGCCTTTGAAGAAACCACCGAAAAGGATCTGCGCCGTTTGATGGAGACGGATTACTATGGCGTAGTCCGGGTGACTCGGGCGGTCCTGCCCCAGATGCGGAAACAGGGAAGCGGAAAAATCCTGAATATTTCCTCCCAGGGCGGTTTGATGGGATTTACCGGCAGCAGTGCCTACTGTTCCGCCAAATTTGCGGTGGTGGGGCTTTCCCTGGTGCTCCGCTCGGAGCTGGCTCCTTTTGGCATCCAGGTAGCGGCCGTATGTCCCGGAGCCTTCCGGACAGATTTCCGGAAACCCGGCTCTCTCCAGGATCCTTCCGGTTTCCTGGCAGAGTACGAAGGGACAGGCGCTCATGCGGCCCGGAATTTCCTGAAGGGAAATACCTCCAATCAAAAGGGCGATCCCCAAAAAGCGGCTGTATTCCTGTATCGGATGGTCGAAAGAATGGAACTACCTTTCCGGATCTTAATTGGAAAAGACTGCTGTCTGCAGGTGAAAAAGGATCTGCGAAACCAGCTGCGGGAAATCGAAAGCTATGAAGAAGAAGCCTCCCAAACGGATTTTTGAGAAAAAAGAGGAGCTGTTGCACGTTCTGTGCAACAGCTCCTCTTTTTTAGTCTTCCTTCTTCAAAAATCCCGGAGTGGTCAGGTACCGGTCTCCGTTGTCCGGCAGCAGCACCACCAGGGTCTTGCCTTTGTTTTCCGGCCGTTTGGCCACTTCCACCGCAGCGTACAGGGCTGCCCCGCCGGAAATCCCGATCAGGAATCCTTCATGATGGATGAAGTCCCGGGCGGTTTCATAAGCCTGGTCCGTAGAGGCGGTGAGGATCTCATCGTAGATCTTGGTATTCAGGGTCTTGGGCAGGAAGTTGGTACCGATGCCCTGGATCTTGTGGGGGCCGGGTTTGCCCTGGCTCAGGAGGGGAGAATCCGCCGGTTCCACAGCCACCACTTTTACGGAAGGTTTCTTTTCCTTCAGATATTCGCCCACACCGGTGAGGGTGCCGCCGGTGCCCACTCCGGCTACGAAAATATCTACGGCACCGTCGGTGTCTTCATAGATTTCTGGGCCTGTGGTGGCTTTGTGGGCCGCCGGGTTGGCCGGGTTGTCGAACTGTTCCGGAATGAAGCTGCCGGGGATGGAGGCGGCCAGTTCCTTGGCCTTTTCCACAGAACCAGCGATGCCTTTCTTGGCTTCCGTCAGTACTACTTCGGCCCCATAGGCGGCAATCATGTTCCGCCGTTCGATGGACATGGTTTCCGGCATCACCATGATGGCCCGGTAACCTTTCATAGCTGCCACTGCCGCCAGCCCGATGCCGGTGTTGCCGCTGGTGGGCTCAATGATCACGCCGCCCTTTTTCAGCACGCCCCGTTTTTCCGCATCTTCGATCATGGCCTTGGCAATCCGGTCCTTGGCGGAACCAGCCGGGTTGAAGCTTTCCAGCTTCACCAGCAGCCGGGCCTGGAGGTCCTTGTCCGCTGCGAATTTCACCGGTTCCAGCAGAGGGGTGTGGCCGATCAGATCCAGTACGCTTGTATAAACTTTAGACATAATAATCTCTCCTTTATTTTCATGGAAACTTCTTTTTGAACGAACGATGAACTGCCTGCTTTCCTGGGCTTCAACATCGGGGTCCCAGGGGCTTGTTCCACCAATTTTGCTGCAAGGGGAAAACCTCCTTTTCCAAGTAAAACGCTAGGGTATCCGTCTCGAAAAAAGTACCGGAGTACTTTTTTCGGAAGTTGCTGAAAGATCAGCGGAAGTTGACCACCTGCTTCAGAGCTGGGCCTTCCTGCTGGGCACGCAGGTCCATGACCTGCCGTTTCAGCAGGGCCACCTGTTTTTCCAGGGCGGCGATCTGGTCTTCGATGGGGTCAGGCAGCCGGTTGTGGTTCAGGTCCACATCCCGTTCGGAATGGGCCGGTGCTACCCGTACCCCTTTCCGGGCTACTACATGGCCAGGGATGCCCACCACCGTGGCATAGGGAGGGACTTCCTTCAGCACCACGCTGCCGGCCCCGATCTTGGCCCCTTCTCCTACGGTGAAGGAACCCAGCACCTTGGCTCCGCAGGCCACCACCACATAGTCTCCGATGGTAGGATGCCGTTTGCCTTTTTCTTTGCCGGTGCCGCCCAGGGTCACTCCCTGGTACAGGGATACGTTGTTGCCGATGATGGTGGTTTCTCCGATGACGATGCCGGACCCGTGATCGATGAAGAGCCCTTCTCCGATCTGGGCACCGGGATGGATCTCGATGCCGGTCAGGAGCCGGGCCAGGGTGGAGATGAGCCGGGCGGTGACGAACCAGGATCTTTTATAGAAAAAATGGGAAACCCGGTACGCCCAGATAGCATGGAGACCCGAGTAACAAAGGATGACTTCCAGGGTGTTCTTGACCGCCGGATCCCGCTGTTTGATGACTCGGATATCGTTGCGCATGGATGCAAACATAAACTCATTCCTCCCTTTTTGGACACAAAAAAGACCGCCTCCTGACAGAGGCGATCTCTCGCGGTTCCACTCTGATTGCAGCCAGACTTCGACTGCCACTCATACCGATAACGGCGGCTGCCCGGAAGGCCCTACTTTCTGTTCAGGTCTTCAGCTCCCAAAGGCATTCCATCCTCTCAAGCTTCGGCGCAAACTTTCAGCCGGTGATTCGCGCTCTCTGTGCCACTCTTTGAAGTGTACTTGTTTTGGTCATCGCTTTTTGATTTTCAATGTTGCCTGTATTGTAATCTTCTTCGATACACTTGTCAAGAGAAATTTAAAAAAAGTTTCAAAGCCGGGGATTGCAGGGAAAAACGGTGGATGGTATCATAGTGCTTACGTGGAGAAAGAAGGATGTTTTATGGACGGAAAGCAAAAAGGGACGGAAAGGTCCCGGAACCGCAGAAAAAAAGGAATCATGCTGGGAGTCTGTACCCTGATCTTTTTAGGAGTGCTGCTCACAGGCTGTTTCGCCCTTGGGTATAAAGGGGGAGGAGCGCCGGCGCCCACTGTACCGGTAAAAAAAACGGAAGCCCAGAAGCCCAAGACTGTAAAAAAAGAGGCGCCTGCTCTGCCGGAGCAGAAAGAAACGCCAGTGGAAAGCCTCCGGAAGAAACCTGGGGAGACCAAACAGCCGGAACCCCAGCCGGCAGCGGAACAGCCGCTGGTTCCAGGGAAAAAGTATTCCGTACTGGTGGATAAAAGTGAGCATAAACTGTATCTGAAGGAGGGAGAACAGGTGGTCCGGACCTGGGGCTGTGCCATCGGGAAAGGCGGCCTGGGGCAAAAAGAACGGCGGGGAGACAATATGACGCCCGTCGGGACCTTCCTGATCGACGAAATCGATGATGCCTCTGGATGGACCCATGACTTCGGAGATGGGAACGGAGAAATCCAGGGAGCTTATGGGCCCTGGTTCCTGAGCCTGGATACAGAAGAACTGAGCCAGGGAAACTGGGATGGCATCGGGATCCACGGGACCCATGCTCCTAGCTCCATCGGTACGGATGCTTCCGAAGGCTGTGTGCGATTGGAGAACCACAATTTACAGGAATTGGAAAAAGTGGCTTATGTTGGGATGCCGGTGACTATCCAGGATTAGAATCAGCTCCATTTGTCCTTCATGGAGAAACAGAAAAATTAATAATAAATCTTAAAAAACTCCGAAACCCTTTAAATCATTGCTGTATTCGGCACTTTGAAATCTAAAAAAGAGTTGACAAAAATTGCTCGAACGGATATATTAATTATAGTAATCATTATCTAAAAGGTAAACTGTAAGATGGTAAGAATGGAGGTGTTGATTACGTTAACGGCTGCAGAATTGGCGAAATTGCTCCGGGACAACGGCTGCAAAGTTACGCCTCAGAGACTGGCTGTCTATGATATGCTGGCCCATACAACGGAACATCCCACGGCTGAGATGATCTATAACAAAGTGAAGGAAAAATATCCTACTATGAGCTTTGCAACGGTCTATAAATCCGTGGAAATCTTCAGCAAGCTGCATATCATCCAGGTGCTGAATACCGGGGAGGACAGTTTCCGGTATGATGCCAATGTGATGGAACATCCGCATATCCGCTGCATGAAATGCGGCAAGGTCTGCGATGTACCTCATCTGGATGCCAAAGCCATTGAAGACAAGGTGGCAAAGGAAACGGGCTTCACGGTCCAGGGTCATCAATTCTATTTCTATGGCTTGTGTGGAGACTGCCAGCCTAAAGAAAATTGAACCACCGAAGGGAAAATGCCGGACTCTTGAGAGTTCGGTGTTTTTTTACATTTCTTTCAGGGATTTTGCTATAATAGTAAGTATAATAGCGGGGTATGGGAAGGACACCCCGACATTTTTGTATAGAATGGTGTTATCATGACGATGACTGATTTTGAAGTAGATGTACTGGCCAGCGGAAGCAAGGGAAATTCTACCCTGATCCGGGCCGGTCAGACGGCAATCTTGATCGATGCAGGGATTTCCTGCCGGCGGATCGTCCAGGGACTGAGGCACTGCGGGCTGGAACCGGAAGACCTGAGCGGGGTCTTCCTGACCCATGAACATCGGGACCATATTGCCGGTCTGGATGTGTTTGCCCGGCATTACAGCACGGTCCCGATCTTCGCCAATGAAAGGACCTGGGCCCAGCTTTCTGTAAGACGGATGCTGCCTCGGCCCCAGGTGCGGGTGATTCCCCGGAGCTGCAGTATGGGGAACCTGCGGATCGAACCGTTCCGGATCCCCCATGATGCAGCTGATCCCGTGGGGTATGAAATCTTCCATGGGGATGAAAAATGCACTTACCTGACGGACTGCGGCATCATCACAAAAACGGTGGAATTGGCGGCAGAAGGGGCATCGGTCATGGTCCTGGAGGCCAACCATGATGAGGATATGCTGCGCCATGGACCATATCCTCCAGCCCTGCAGAAGCGGATCTTGGGGAAGGAAGGCCATCTGTCCAACCGGACGGCGGGCCAGTTCCTGACATCCTTGGCAGAACCGCCGACCGAAGTGTTCCTGGCCCATCTCAGTGAAAAAAACAATACACCGGATGTTGCCTACAAGACGGTACGGGCGGTGCTGCAGGAGTGCCCGCGGACCCGAGGCATCCAGCTATATGTGGCCCAACAGCAGGAAATGGTCAGCAATGTCCGCTGATAAGGAGTGAGATTATGAGACATACCCTTACGAAGAAAACTTTGAGCGCGCTGGTGGCGCTTTCCCTCAGTGCCAGCTTCCTGACCGCAGGCTGCGGTCTGGCCAGCAATAAGACGGCTGGCAAAGCAGAAACCAAACCAGCTGTGACTACCCAGGAACAGCAGACCAAGAAGGCGGAAGCCAGCATGAGTGCGGCCCGGAATACCCCCATTGTCAAAGCGGCTAAGAAAGTGGGGCCGGCTGTAGTCGGCATTACCAATAAGGCATTGGTCCGGGATTATTTCAACCGGACCCAGATGGTGGAACAGGGCAGTGGTTCCGGGGTCATTTACAGCAAAGATGGACTCATCGCCACCAATAACCATGTGGTGGCTGGCGCCCAGGAAATCGTAGTGAGCCTGCCGGATGGCAAGACTTACACCGGCAAGGTGCTGGGAACGGATCCTTCTACGGATCTGGCTGTAGTGAAAATCGATGCAGAAGGGGATCTGCCTGTGGCAGAATTCGGCGACTCTGATTCCCTGATGGTGGGAGAACCGGCCATTGCCATCGGGAACCCTCTGGGCATGGAATTCCGGGGCAGCGTCACCGCGGGGGTGATCAGTGCCCTGAACCGTTCTCTGGACATGGGAGAACGGCGGTTCCGGCTGATCCAGACCGACGCGGCCATCAACCCGGGGAATTCCGGGGGAGCCCTGGTGAATGCGGACGGACAGGTGATCGGCATCAACAGCGCCAAAATCGCGGCATCCGGGGTGGAAGGCATCGGTTTTGCCATCCCTATCAACGAAGCCAAACCCATTCTGAAGGAATTGGCGGAAAAAGGACGGGTGGTCCGTCCCTATCTGGGGGTCAGCCTGTTGGATCAAACCTTGGCACAGCGTCTGGGATTTGATCTGGACCTGAGAGGAGGGCTGTTCGTCGTAAAGATGTTTCAAGACGGTCCTGCATATCGTGGAGGCATCCGTCCAAATGATATTATCGTTAAGTTCAATGGTACTAAGGTGGATTCTGTAGCTGCCCTGCGGGAAGCGCTGGGCAAATGCCAGGTAGGGCAGCAGGTGCCGGTGACCATCCTCCGGGGAGATGAAGAGGTCAATAAGATCGTGACCCTGACAGAAATGCCCCAGAAGAGCAGCCAGCAATGATCCGGATCACCCTGGCCTGCGCAGGCAAACTAAAAGAAAATTATCTCCGAGAGGCGGAACAGGAGTTCACCAAACGGCTGGGGGCTTACTGCCAGCTGGAAATCCGCTGCATCCCGGAGGAGAAGATGCCGGATGATCCCTCACCGGCGGTGAAGGAACAGGTACTGGAAAAAGAAACGGACCGGATCCTGAAGCTGATCCCGGAACACAGCTTTGTGGTCCTCTTGGATCTGCGGGGGAAGGAAATCTCTTCCCCTCAGCTAGCGGAAAAAATGGGACAGTGGATGGTGGGAGGGGTCAGCCATCTGACCTTTGTGATCGGAGGACCTTTCGGGTATACGGACGCCCTGCGGAAACGGGCGGATTTCCGGTGGAGTTTCTCTCCCCTGACCTTTACCCACCAGATGATCCGGATCCTGCTTTTGGAACAGATCTACCGGGCCTTCAAGATCATGCGGAAAGAGAAATACCATCATTGAGACAGACCGGACTGGGACCTGCAGGCTGTGCGGAAAACCAGAGGGTTCCAGCCCGGCTTTTTAGAAAAAATATCATACGTCTGATTTATGACAAAGCAAGGGGAGTGGAAACATGGAAAAGGCAAAAGTGTATTTTACGGATTTTCGCTGTCCGGTAGGCACCAGTGCCCTGGATAAGCTCCAGCGGCTATGTAAGGCGGCCCATATGGGAGATATCGACTTCCAAGGGAAATTCACGGCTATCAAGATGCATTTCGGGGAATTGGGGAACCTGGCTACCATCCGGCCCCAGTATGTAAAAGCGGTAGCGGACCTGGTGAAGGAATGGGGCGGCAAACCCTTCCTCACCGACTGCAACACCCTGTATCCCGGGAGCCGGAAAAATGCCCTGGACCATCTGGATTGTGCGGCCCTCAATGGGTACAACACCATTACTACTGGGTGCCAGGTGATCATCGGGGACGGGCTCCGGGGCACCGATGAAGTGGAAGTGCCGGTACCCAATGGGGAATACATCAAGACGGCCAAAATCGGCCGTGCCGTCATGGATGCGGACGTGTTCATCAGCCTGGCCCATTTCAAAGGCCACGAAGCCACCGGGTTCGGGGGAGCGGTGAAGAATATCGGTATGGGCTGCGGCAGCCGGGCCGGGAAGATGGAACAGCATTCTTCCGGCAAGCCCAAAGTGGATGAAGAAAAATGCCGGGGCTGCGGCCGCTGTGCCAAAGAATGCGGCAGCGATGCCATCAGCTACGGGGAAAACCACAAAGCCCACATCGATGAGGAAAAATGTGCCGGCTGCGGCCGCTGCATCGGAGCCTGCGGCTTCGACGCCATCGAGACTGTCCAGTGGGATGCCAATGAGCTTCTGGACCGGAAAATGGCGGAATATGCTTTGGCAGTGGTCCATGGCCGTCCCTGCTTCTACATCAACATGGTGATGGACATTTCTCCCAACTGCGACTGCCATGGAGAAAATGATGCGCCCATCCTGCCCAACATCGGTATGTTCGCATCTTTCGATCCCATTGCCCTGGATCAGGCCTGTGCCGATGCCTGCCAGAAGGCACAGCCTCTGCCCAACAGCCAGCTGGCGGATCATCTGGCGGAAAAAGACTGGCACTGCCATCACGATCATTTCCTGGACAGCAATCCCCGGGTGGATTGGGCTACAACTTTGGAACACGGGGAAAAGATCGGGCTGGGGACCAGAGCGTATGAATTGGTTACCTTGAAATAACAGATAACGGAGGAGCAGCAGCCTGGTCACTGGACGATAGCACCAAAGGGGGTGGAACAGATGGCACTTTATGCGTTGGGAGATCTCCATCTGGCCTTCCAGCGGCCGGAGAAATCCATGGACGCCATGGGGCCCGTCTGGGTCCGCCACGAGGAAAAAATCTCGAAGAACTGTCAGGAACTGGTGAAACCGGAAGACACCTTGGTACTCCTGGGAGACCATTCCTGGGGACGGAAACTGGCCCAGTGCCGGGAAGACCTGGACTTCATCGCCCGCCTCCCGGGCCGGAAGATCCTCATCCGGGGAAACCATGACATGTTCTGGGAAGCCCAGAAAACAGATGGGCTGAATACAGAATATGCCGGGAAATTGTTTTTCCTCCAGAACAACTATGCGGCTTATGGAGAGTATGCCCTGGTAGGGACCAAAGGTTTCACCTTCGAAGGGCCTTTCCTGATCAACCGTTTTACCGGAGAAGTGCTGAGCTGGGACCAGGATGCGGAAAAGCATGCAGTCAAACTGGTACGGCGGGAAGCCATCCGGCTGGAAGATTCCTTCCACCAGGCTTGGGAAGCGGGCTATCGGAAATTCCTGGTATTCCTCCACTATCCTCCTACCAATATCTTGGAAGAGGATAGCATCTTTACCCGGATGGCAGAAAAATATGGGGCGGAGCAGGTGATTTATGCCCACTGCCATGGGAGGAACCAGTTCCAGGACAGCCATCTGGGCTTCTATAACGGCATCCGATACCGGCTGGTTTCTGGGGATTATCTAGACTTCCGACCGGAGAAGATCCTGGATTAAAGATCATTAAGATGAAAACGGGGTTGTTGTATGTGTGAAAACCACGCACGTGCAGCAACCCCGTTTCTTATGTCTTTAATAGCAAAAATAAATTGCAATATTAAAATATCTATTGCTTTTCAGTTGCCGAATGGTCAGATATAGTAGAGTTGTAAGAAAAAAGATAAAGTTTGCAGAGCGCGCGGCAAATTTTACTGAATCAAATACGAAATCTGGTAATAACACAGGGAGGAAAAAATGCAGAAACAGGCATTGGAAGGTGTAAGAGTATTGGATATTGCTACGGTCATTGCGGCCCCTTGGGCAGCCGGACTGCTGGCAGACTTCGGTGCAGAGGTCATCAAAGTGGAAATGACCGGACGGGGAGACGCATTCCGGGCTATGGGGCCTTTGAAAGAGGGAAAGAGCATCCGTTGGCCTAGCATGGGAAGGAACAAAAAGAGTGTGACTCTAGACTTCCACTACGAAGAAGGAAAACAGCTTTTTCTGGAACTGGTCAAAAAAAGCGACGTGGTCATTGAAAATTTCAAGACAGGGACCCTTGAAAAATGGGGAATCGGAGTGGAGAAAATGCGGGAAGTCAACCCGGATATCATCGTGACCCACGTAACTGGCTACGGGCAGACCGGCCCATATAGAAAACTGGCTGGATTGGGAACTCCGCTGCAGGCATTTTCTGGTTATACCTTTATGCAGGGATATCCAGACCGTCCTCCTGTAAGCCCTCCTTTTGCCTTGGCAGATTATGTGGCCGGCCTTTATGCGGCCTTCGGGACCATGATGGCCCTGTATCATCGGGATGCTCTGAAGGGGAAAGCCCAGGAAATCGATGTGAGTCTGTATGAAGGGATTTTCCGCATGGAAGAAGCCATGGTTGCCGAATATGATCTGATGGGCAAGATCCGGCAGCGCAGCCCCATGCCCAGCGGAGCCTCCTGCCCCATCGGTACCTTTGAAACAGGGGACAACAAATATGTCATCATCGTCTGCAGCACCAACCCGGTATTCGAACATCTCTGCGATGCCATGGAAAAACGGGAAGAATGGCTGCCCAAATATGCCCTGGCCAAAGATCGCCTGGCAGATCCCAAACCCATTATGGATGCGGTAACCGCCTGGGTCAAGGACCATACCTTTGATGAACTGAAAGAGAAATGCAGCAAAGCCGGTGTCCCGATTTCCACCATTTACAACATCAAGGACTGCTTCGAAGATCCTCAGTATCAGGCCCGTCACGATATCGTAGAGGTCCCCTGCGAGGAATTCGGCCATGTGAAGATGCCGGGGATCGTACCGGTAATGAGCGAAACACCGGGCAGCATCCGGTGGCCAGGACAGAAACTGGGTTCGGCCAATGAGGAAGTATACGGGAAACTGCTGGGGCTCAGTGAGGAAAAATTGCAGGAACTGAGAGATAAGAAAATCATTTGAGAAAGGCAGGTGATAAATATGACACTGACATATCCCAAACAAATCCGTCTGTGTGAAGTGGGGCTCCGAGATGGGCTCCAAAATGAGAAGAAAATGATGACCACGGAACAAAAGATCAGCTATGTGAATGGGCTGACGGCTGCTGGCTTCCCGGTCATCGAGGTGGGGAGCTTCGTCAGACCTAAAGCCGTACCCCAGGTAGCGGATACGGATGCAGTGTTCCAGGGAATCGATCAAAAACCAGGGGTGGAATACCGGGCCCTGATTGCCAACTTGAAAGGAGTGGAGCGGGCCATCGCCTGTGGCTGCAAAAAGGTGAAGCTCAATGTTTCTGCCTCTGTTGCCCATAATCTGGCCAACTTGAATTGCACCCCCGCTGAAAGCGTCGCCCGCTTCGCTGCCTGTGTGGAACGGGCAAAAGATGCCGGGATCGCAATTTCTGGATCCATTTCCATGGCCTTTGGATCTCCCTGGGACAAGGAAATCCCGGTCAGCGTGGTGTGCAAGATCATCGAAGCCTATCGGGAAGTGGGCATCCGGGAAATCAGTCTGTCCGATGCTTCCGGCATGGCCTATCCCTCCCAGGTGGCCGATATTTGCCGGACCGTGAAGGAAAGATATCCGGATTGTACCTGGTGGCTCCATTTCCACAATACACGGGGATTGGGAATCGCCAATATCCTGGCCGGACTCAGCGAAGGGTTCACCCAGTTCGATACCAGTTTTGCCGGGACGGGAGGCTGTCCTTTTGTGCCGGGAGCAGCCGGAAATGTATCCAGCGAAGATGTGGTCCACATGTGTGAAGAAATGGGGATCGCCACGGGTATCGATTTGGACCAGCTGATGGAGATCAGCCGCCATGTGACAGAGTTCCTGGGGCATCCCACGGACAGTTATCTGCTCCGAGCCGGGAAAGCCAGCGATTTGATCCTGGATGTGCCCACTCGGCAGGGGAAGAACCATACTCAGAGTAAATGAATTTTCCATCAGTGCTACAGACAGTAACAAAAATATGTTGTGGCATAGAAAAATATACATGTTGGATTATTACATTCAAATACACTAAAATCCAGACATACGGGAAATACATGTAGATACCGAATCATAGATTGTTTTACACAAGGAAAAAATAAGCCTTTTCTGACTATGTTCTATGGGAAAGAAGGCAATATATCATCATATTTTGGGGAGATGAGAATATGCAAGCTCTGATAGGTTGGGCGACACTAATCGTTCTCGTTGCCTGTCTGCTGCGGGGAAAAATGTCCCCGGTAACAGTTTTTGGGACAATTCCGGTGATAGGGGCGATCCTTTTAGGTGCAGGACCTGCTCTTTTGGAAAAATGGATTACCAGCGGCCTGAATACGGTATGGAAAACAGCAGTTCTATTCATCTTTTCAGTCGAATATTTCGGCCTAATGTCAGATACTGGTATGTTTGATGCTGTCGTCAAAAAATTGACAGCTCATACCGGGAACAATGTCATCATAGTATCAGTGGCAACGGCAATCGTAGCCGTCATCGGGCATCTTGACGGAGCCACAGCGACCACGGCTTTGGTAACGATTCCAGCTATGCTTCCTTTGTGGAAACGGCTCCATATGCGTCCGACCGGTCTGCTGTTCATCCTGGGAACAGCTATGGGAGTAATGAATCTGGTCCCTTGGGGAGGGCCTATTGTCCGGGTCGGCGCTGTCCTTGGTCAGGATGTGGGAGAATTGTGGCATTATATCCTTCCCTTCCAGGGCGTTTGTCTGGCGCTTACTTTTGTGGTTGCGGTCCTTGTTGGGATGAGTGAAATCAAACATGGTGCAGGGAAAAACATAGAGAGTGCGGATGCAGCTACTGCTGAAACTGCAGTGGACGAAGAAGCGGAAGCCTTGAAACGGCCGAAACTGTTGTGGTTCAATATTTTGCTGACAGCTGTGCTGTTGGTCTGCCTGCTTTTTGGAATCATGAAACCTCATAATCTTTTCCTGATTGCGTTGGCAATTGCTTTGATCGTCAATTATCCCAATGCAAAACTGCAGCGGAAACTGTTCCGCCGTCATGCGGGAGACGCACTGGATACTTCGGCTACCCTGCTGGCTGCGGCTGTATTCATCGGCGTCATGAACAAGTCGGGTATGCTGGATGCTATGGTGAATGCACTGCTCTGGATCATGCCAGCTTGGATGGGGAAATATATGAATATCATTGCGGGCATTATCTCTGTGCCTGTTGGCTGTATGTTAGGGGCAGATACATTCTACTATGGCCTTTTCCCCCTGCTGGCAAAAGCGGGCGAAGCCTATGGTGTACCGGCTATGGATATCGGTATAGCGATGCTGGTCGGGAAAAACGTTGCCATGATTTGCAGTCCGTTGCAGCCTACTACTTATTTGTCACTGGGCCTGGCAGGCGTGGAAATGAAAGACCATTTGAAAGCCAATTTCCCACGTACTTGGGTGCTTTCACTGGTTATGTGTGCTATAGCAATGGTTATGGGATACATGAAGATTTACTGATTTCTTGATGCGGGATATCTAAAATATAGAGAGCTGTGGATGGTACCGTCGATACGGGGTGCGGTACTTATCCACAGCTCTTTTTTATTCTCAGTGGGGAAGGATGTTTTCCGGATTGAAATCCACATAAAAGGTGCACTGTTTTCGGATTAGGCGGAGCAGTGCTTCTCCGTAAAGGGGAAAGTGCCGTTCTTTCCGGAATTCCAGCATGACTGGGTTTGTTTCATCCAAATCTTTGATGGGAAAGGCATGGAGTTTGTTGTCCGTCTGGCTGTTGATCCTTGCCAAGTTGGGAAGGTACATGGAAAGACAGAAGCTGGCTGCATAGTTTTCTGTAGTGAGCATGTGATGGAGATCCGGGTGGCTGGAGGTGTGGACGCAGTTCAGGGTGATCTGGAGTTTCTGCAGGAGCCGGTTCAGCATCTGGGAAGAGTTGAACTGGGGAAGGTTGAAGGCAAAGGGGATGTGGGTGAATTTCTGCAGATCCGCTCCTTTGCGGAATTCGTCGATACAGGCTGGATACGTATCCGGAAAATATTTTTTCAGCATGCCGTCACTGAGCACCAGATAAAGGACTTCCCGCATGAGCAGTTTGCTTTGGATGAAATGGGACTGCTTTTTGGGCGCCCCCAAAATAATGATGTCCAGCTGGTTGTTCAGCAGCATTTCCTTCAGCTGCGAGGAATTGGCACTGGCTACCCGCAGCTGTACTTTGGGAAAAAGCTGACTGTATTCTTCAATCAGATTGGGCATCAGGATCCGGAAGCGTCCTTCCGTGGTTCCCAGACGGATGATGCCCGCATTTTCTTTTTTGCTTTCTGCAAAAGTTTGAGCGAGGCTGTTTTCCAGGGCTTCCACCTGGCGTATGGTATCGAGGAATTCCCGGCCTTCCGGAGTCAGGGAAAACTGCGGCTTCCGGTGGAAGAGGGCTACTCCGCATTCCTGTTCCAGTTTGGATAAATAACGGCTCAGCGCCTGATGGGTGATATGGAGCTTTTCGGCTGCCCGGGTTACGTTATTTTCTTCGGCAAGCAGGAGAAAATAGGGATAATTTTCAAACATAAAGGTCCTCCTTATAGGGAAAGATAAGGGGTTGCTGCCATATTTTGCTGATTTCATTTTACCATCCACCAAGAAAATCTCAACCATCTAGGTGGAAGATTCCTTTGGACGGAAGACTTCGTCCCAGACCATTGAACGGTATGTGAGAGCCCTGGAAGATGCTTTTTTTCTGTACAAAGCGTCTCGGTATGATATCAGGGGAAAAGAACAGCTAAAATCTTTGGAAAAATACTATGTGGTGGATATGGGGTTCCGCCATCTGCTGATGGGCAACAGACGGTCCGATATTGGCCATATCTTCAACGTTGTGACAGGGAAGAAAATCTGAAAAAGAAAATAAAAAGTCCTTGCATTTTCTATCGTTCCGCCGTATACTATAAAAGTACTCTTTGAGAGAGCAAGAGTGTTTACTCCGGGATGGTGTAATGGTAGCACAGGAGATTCTGGATCTTCTAGTCTGGGTTCGAGCCCTAGTCCCGGAGCCATTTTTTATCTTAAAACCGGAATCACTGCGGAAGCGGTGGTTTTCTTTTTCCCCAAAGCAAAAAACTTCTTGCATTTTCTTTTGGGTATGCTATAATTATAAAGTAAGTTTTCTTCCGGGATGGTGTAATGGTAGCACAGGAGATTCTGGATCTTCTAGTCTGGGTTCGAGCCCTAGTCCCGGAGCCATTTTTTTATCTTGGCGCCATGGTCAAGCGGCTAAGACGTCGCCCTCTCAAGGCGAAATCACGAGTTCGATTCTCGTTGGCGCTACCAGGTCAATACGTAGGAATCCCCTATGGGCCGTGCACTCGTGAGGATGGAACTGCATTATATAAAAAGCAAAGACGCTCCCGGCGGGGAACGTCTTTTTTCTTTATTTGCCAAAGGGGGTATTCCATGAAGTCCAAGCGCTGTTGGACTGTGCTCTGGCTGCTGCTGGTGCCAGTCTGCTTCCTGTCTTTATTCAGCGGTCAGGTTGCCGTATCTCCTTGGGGACCGTTCCAGGGAGGGTGGAGCCTTTTGGAACAGAATGTCCTGTGGAATCTCCGACTGCCCCGTCTGCTGCTGGGTTTGGGTACGGGAGCAGCTCTGGGGGCTTCCGGGACGGCACTCCAGGGAATCTTCGGGAATCCACTGGCAGATCCCGGCATCCTGGGGGTTTCTGGCGGGGCTTCTTTGGGAGCAGTGATCTTGCTGCTGACCGGTCTGCCCCAAAAGGCCTATTGGTTCCTGCCCCTGGGAGCTTTTACCGGGGCGGGGCTGGCTTCCCTCGTGGTAGGGATCCTCGGCAGTGTCCGGGGCGGGACGGACCGGGTGAAGCTGCTGTTGGCCGGTGTGGCCGTCAGTCTGTTCTGCGGAGCACTGACCGCAGGTATCTTGAGCTTTGCTCCGGACGCGGTGATGCGCCAGTACTTTTTCTGGACCCTGGGCAGCCTGGAGGTGGGTACCTGGCTTCAGGTGAAAGGGCTCCTGCCCATACTGGCTGGTGTGCTGGCCGTCCTGTGTCTTTGGGGGAGGCAGTTGAATGTGCTGAGCCTGGGGGAAGAACAGGCGTTATCCCTGGGGATGGATGCTCCTTTTTGGCGAAAACTGCTCCTGGGATGGATTTCCCTCCTGATGGGACTGGCTGTGTGTGCAGGGGGGAATATCGGTTTTGTGGGGCTCCTGGTTCCCCACAGCCTGCGGCTCCTGACCGGGCCGGACCATCGGATTCTCCTGCCTCTCAGTGCTTTAGGAGGAGCGGTATTCCTGGTATTCTGTGATACCCTGGGAAAAATGATTCTGCCGGTCGGAGAGATCCGGGTGGGCATCATTACGGCTTTGTTCGGGGCCCCTTATTTCCTCTGGCTGCTGTGCCGGAAAAAGTGACAGTGGTGGTATAATGGGAGTAAAGGAGCGTGATTTCCATGCGGAAAGATTTTGGCGCAAAACCTCTGACTTATCCTCAGCCGGTGTATATGATCGGGACCTATGATGAAAACGGTGTCCCGGATGTGATGAATGCAGCCTGGGGCGGCATCAGCAATGACACGGAGATTTCCTTCTGTCTGGCCCGGACCCACAAAACCGTGGCCAACCTGAAGAAAACAGGAGCCTTTACCGTGAGTATAGCTACAGCGGACCAGCTGGCGGCCTGTGATTACCTGGGACTGGTTTCCGGGAATAAGGTGCCTGACAAAGTGGCCCGAGCCGGGTTCCACACGGAAAAATCCAGCCGGGTGAACGCTCCGGTCATCGCCGAACTGCCCATGGTGCTGGAATGCCGGGTAAAGAGCTATGACGAGGAAAACGAACGGCTGGTGGGCGAGATCCTTAACGTGAGTGCCGACGAAAGCATCCTGACGGATGGGAAAATCGACCCGGCCAAGCTCCGTCCTTTGGTGCTGGATCCAGTGAACCACACCTACCTGGTGGCAGAAAAAAACGTAGGCAAGGCGTTTGCCCATACAGAAGCACCGGGACTTAAAAAATAATATTTTTGTCTCGAGTCGGGAGTCTCGGGCTGTCGGATAGAACCTGTCCAGCGGCCAGGTTCTATTGATTTTGCAGGAATGTGCCGGATGTAGAAACGGTAATTTTGTCATTATCGAATCAGGCTTTTACACATTCAAAAATTTGCCTGCAAATTTATCATTAGGCTAGAGACTAGTGACTAGTGACCGGGGTCTGCTGCATTGGCAGCAGACCCCATATTTCCCTCTTGATTATGATACATCATAGTGATATAGTATACACTATATTAAAGAAATATCCGCCAATAGCGTAGAGCAAAGGAGCGTATACCATGGATAAGTCCAAAGCATATTTGTTGTGGTTCGAACAGCTGGAACGGAAAGACGTGGATATCGTGGGAGGGAAATCTTCTTCTCTGGGGGAAATGACCTCTAAGACCGATGTGCCGGTTCCCTATGGCTTTGCCACCACGGCTTATGCGTACCGCTATTTCATCAAAGCCACCGGGCTGGAGGAAAAGATGCGCAGCCTGCTGGCCAGCCTGACGGATGTGGAGGATAATGAACAGCTGAGCACTGTCTGCGGGCAGCTGCGGGCCGCCATCATGGAACAGGAAATGCCCCAGGATCTCCAGGATGCCATCCGGAAGGCCTACGGGGAACTGGCTGCCAAGGTGGGGGAAAATCAGCCCTATGTGGCCGTCCGTTCCAGCGCCACCGCGGAAGATCTGCCTGACGCCAGCTTTGCCGGGCAGCAGGATACCTATCTGAATGTCCAAGGGGCCGACAGCGTCATTGCCAAGGTGAAGGAATGCTACGCTTCCTGCTTCACGGACCGGGCGGTGTACTACCGGGAAAAACAGGGCTATGACCATCTGTCCCTGGCTCTTTCTGCCGTTGTCCAGATGATGGTGTTCTCCAAGGCCGCCGGAGTCATGTTCACCGTGAACGTGGCCAACGGGGATGATAAGAATATCATGATCGAAGGGGCCTGGGGCCTGGGCGAATATGTAGTGGGCGGTATCGTTACCCCGGATACGTATATTGTTTCCAAAGAAGGTATGAAGATTCTCTCCGCCACCGTCAATGAACAGGATGTGATGCTGGTCCGGAAGAAGGGTGGGGATACGGAAGAGGTGCCGGTGCCGGAAGCGGACCGGAAACGCCAGACCTTGACCAACCAGCAGATCCTGGAACTGGCTGGCTATGCCAAGAAAATCGAAGCTCACTACGGCTGCTATATGGATATGGAATGGGGCATCGATGAACGGGATGGGAAGATTTGGATCCTCCAGGCCCGGCCGGAAACTGTATGGTCCCGGAGGAACAAGGAAAAGAAGGCGACGGAGAAAATGGAAGAACAGGATGCAAAGAGCGCAAAGGTATTGGTCAAAGGACTGCCGGCCAGCCCGGGCATGGGATACGGCAAGGTCCATGTAATCAAGGATCCGTCCGATATCGACGAATTCAAGGATGGGGAGATCCTGGTGACAGAAATGACGGCTCCGGATTGGGTGCCGGCCATGAAGAAGGCCCAGGCCATCGTCACGGACAGCGGCGGCATGACCTGTCATGCTTCCATCGTATCCCGGGAACTGGGCATCCCCTGCATCGTAGGGACCAAGAGCCGGGGCACCGCAGCCACCAGTCTGCTCCATACCGGAGATGAAATCACCGTGGACGCTTCCAACGGGGTGGTGTTCGCCGGGAACCTGCAGGTGAAGAAAGCCGCTGCAGCTGCTGCACCTCAGACCCAAATCGTGGCCCAGGAAACTTTCCCGGTGACCGGCACCAAGATCTACATGAACTTGGGCGATCCGGCCCTGGCGGAAAAATACAGCAGCCTGCCCTGCGACGGTATCGGTCTGATGCGGGAAGAATTCATCTGGACTACCTACATCCATGAACATCCCCTGTACCTGATCAAATCCGGCCATCCGGAAAAAGTGGTGGATGCCCTGGCAGACGGTTTCCGGAAAGTCTGTGCCGCCATGGCTCCCCGGCCGGTGACTCTCCGGTTCAGCGATTTCAAATCCAGTGAATACCGGGATCTGAAGGGCGGGGAAGAATTCGAACCCCATGAAACCAGTGCTCTCCTGGGCTGGAGAGGGGCTTCCCGGTATTATGATCCCAAATACACCGCCGCTTTCCGGCTGGAAATCGCCGCCGTCCGGAAAGTCCGGGAAGAATACGGACTGAAGAACCTGAACGTGATGATCCCCTTCTGCCGCACGGTGGACGAAGCCCGGAAAGTGGTGGAAATCATGGCCGAGGAAGGGCTCCACAGAGGACCGGATTTCAAGGTATGGCTCATGGCGGAAATCCCTGCCAACATCATCTTGGCGGACCAGTTCAACCAGTTCGTGGACGGCTACTCCATCGGATCCAACGACCTGACCATGCTGACATTGGGTTGCGACCGGGACAACGATGTGATCTCCCATCTGTTCGATGAACGGAACCTGGCGGTGAAACGGGCCATCCGGCATCTGATCGAAGTGGCCCATAAGGATGGCAAGACGGTTTCCCTGTGCGGCCAGGCCGCCAGCGTCTATCCGGAATTTGCAGCCTTCCTGGTCCAGAGCGGCATCGACAGCATGTCCGTGAACCCGGATGCGGTGAAGTTCACCCGGAAGATGGTGGCCCAGGTGGAACAGCGGCTGATCCTGGACAAACTCACCGGACGGGGCCGGAATCTCCACGAAGAAGAATTGGCCTGGTAAGGGAATGCTGACAGTAACCGGGGCTGCTGCTTATGCAGCAGCCCCTCCTTGCGTCCCCTTTGTTTTTCTTCTATAATGAAACCATACATCATCGGAAGGGAGATGAGTCCCATTCCTCTCAGTGCAAGACAAAAAAAGATCGCGGAAATCGTCCGCCAGGCGGGGCCAGTGGCCGGAGAAGCTATTGCCCGGGAACTGGGGCTCAGCCGGGCGGCCCTGCGTTCGGACCTGGCCATCCTGACCATGAGCGGGATCCTGGACGCCCGTCCCCGGGTAGGGTACTATTACACGGGGAAAAATACCCTGGGGCTTTTGCAGGAAGAACTGTCCTCCATCACTGTGGAAGACATCAAGTCGGTTCCCATTGTGGTGGGCAGTGACAAAAGCGCTTACGATGCGGCCATCACCATGTTCCTGGAAGATGTGGGGACAGTATTTGTAGTGGAAGGGCCGGAAGGGCTGCTCCACGGCATCGTTTCCCGGAAAGACCTGCTGAAGGCGGCTCTCAACCCCGGGTCCGATCTCCACAAACTACCCATTGCCATGGTGATGACGCCGCTGAGCAAAATCGTCACCGCCAGCCCGGAAGAACCGGCAGCTTCGGCAGCTCGGCGTCTGGTGGATCACGAAATCGACTGTCTGCCGGTGGTGCGCCCTCTGGATGAGGACCCCAGGCGGCTCCAGCTAGTGGGCCGAGTGACCAAGACCAATTTTACCCGGCTCCTGGTAGAGTTGGCAGAAGGAAAAGGAGGGAGTTATCATAGCTAAAGCGCCAATCATCTATGCTATATCAGATTCCATCGGAGAAACTTCGGAATCGGTGGTGAAAGCCACTACCAGCCAGTTTGTCCAGGAAAAATTCGATATCATCCGGGTTCCCTATGTGAAGAGCGTGGAACAGATCGATAAGATCCTTACGGAAGCCAAGGAACAGAATGCCATCGTCTGCTACACCATCGTTTCTCCGGAAATGCGGGAAGCTGTGGCCCAAAAAGCCATAGAACTGGACGTGGAAGTGGTGGATATCCTAGGGCCTGTGCTGAAGGCCATCGAAAAGACCTCTGGTCTGCTGCCCAAGAACCAGCCCGGCCTGATCCATGCCCTGGATCATGAATATTTCAAGCGGGTGGCGGCGGTGGAATTCGCCATCAAATATGATGACGGCAAGAATCCCTGGGGACTGGCCAAAGCGGACCTGGTGATCATCGGGGTCTCCCGGACGTCCAAGACGCCGCTTTCCATGTACCTGGCCAATAAGCAGCTGAAAGTGGCCAATGTGCCTCTGGTGCCGGAAATCCCGCCACCGGAAGAATTGTTCAAAGTCCCTTCCAGCCGGATCATCGGCCTTCTCATCGATCCCTATAAGCTCAACGAGATCCGCTGTGCCCGCCTGAAGGCCATGGGACTGACGGATGGGGCCAATTATGCGGATATCCATCGGATCCAGGAGGAACTGGAATATGCCCGGGCTATCATGCAGCAACTCCACTGTATGATCATCAATGTGTCCAACCGGGCTATTGAAGAGACGGCCAGCCTGATCCTGGAATATCTACGGAAACGCTTCGATTACGAATCATGAATCATGGATCTGTCAGGGGGAATTCCTGTAAAAGCAGGAATTCCTTCTTTTTTGTCGAATAGATATAGTATTGCAGGAAAGAGTAAGGATGAGTTCTATGGACGACTTGAAAGAGAAATTCGCCAATTTCAAAGAGCAGGTGCGTCAGGCGGCGGACATCGTAAGCATTGTATCGGAAACCGTGAACCTGAAACGGAAAGGCAGTCGGTATTGGGGCTGCTGCCCGTTCCACGGGGAAAAGACGCCTTCCTTCACGGTGGATCCTGCCCGGGGATTGTACCACTGTTTCGGCTGCGGTGCAGGGGGAGATGTATTTTCCTATGTGATGAAACGGGATAATCTGTCTTTTTTCGATGCGATGAAACAATTGGCGGAAAAATATGGGATCCCAGTCCCGGAACGGGCCAAATCGGCCCAGGAAATCGCCCGGGAAAAAGAAACGAAAGAAGTCATGGCCGCCAACGACCTGGCTTCCCGCTTTTTCCATTCCTGCCTGGTGAATACCCGATACGGAGAAAAAGGCCTCCGGTATCTGGCCGGCCGGGGAATCGGAAGGAACATCATCGATTCCTTTGATCTGGGGATGGCGCCCCCGGATTTCCATACCCTTTCCCAGGCCCTGGAAAAAAGAGGGGTCTCGGAAGCCGTGCTTCTCAAGGCTGGATTGGTCAGCCGGAAACAGCGGGGAAACGGCATTTACGATAAGTTCCGGGCTCGGGTGATGATCCCCATCCGGAACCCCCGGGGCAAAGTGGTGGGATTCACCGGGAGGATCTTGGATAAGGACGCATCCCCGGCCAAATACATGAATACGGGAGAGACGGACTGGTTCCATAAAGGCAATCTGTTGTTCGGGCTGGATCGGGCTTCCGCTGCCATCCGGAAACGGCAGCAGGCCCTGATCGTGGAAGGCCATATGGATGCCATCAGCCTCCATGCGGCCGGGATCGACTGGGCTGTGGCTTCCATGGGGACGGCTTTTACAGAGCACCAGGCCGCTCTTTTGAAACGCTTGGCTCCGGAAGTGATCTTCTGCTTCGACAGTGACAACGCCGGCCGAAATGCTGCCATGAGGGCCATTCCCCTAGCCCTCCGGGCCGGCCTCAAATGCCGGGTGATGCATGTGACGGATGGGAAGGATCCAGATGAATTCATCCGAAAAGAAGGCCGGGAAGCTTTTGAAGAATTGATGCAGAATGCCCGGCCAGGGATGGATTACCAGGTGGATACGGTGCTGGGAGAATGTGACACGGAAACCCTGGGAGGCAAAGTGGAGGCTGTGGACCGGGTGCTGCCTTTCTTCCTGGACTGCCAGAGCGAAGTGGAAGTGGGAGAACGGATCCGGGACCTTTCCCGCCGGCTGGCCATCGAGGAAGGGCTGATCCAGAGTGAGTACCGGAAGCTGACCCATCAGGAGTCAGGAAAGAAATATAATCCAGAATGGCTGACCCAGCGGACCATGAAAGTCACCAGCCCTACGGAACAGGCAGAACGGCTGGTGCTCCGGGCCTTCCTCCAGGGGATACCGCCTCAACCAGGACAGGAAGGAATCGCCCATGTGGATTCTTTCACCACGCCGGCCCGGCAGGAAATCTTCACGGTCTTCCTGCAGATGGTCCAATCCGGAGCCTTTCAGGATCCCCGGGATCTTTTCTCCCGCCTGGACGGAGCGGGGGCTACAGAACTGACCGGGATCCTGAGCCTGAATGTCCAGGAAAGCACTCTGCCTTCCATCCTGGCAGACTGCCTCACTCGGCTGCAGATCGCAGCCCTGGATCGGGAATACGAAAAGCACAGCCAACTGGCGGAAAAGTATGAAAAAGAGGGAAATGAAAAATTTTTGCAGGAATTAGAGGAATGTCGGCGAATAAAATTGGAGATAGGAAAATTGACAAATCCGGCATAAGACCGGAAACCGTAGATTTTTCTCATTTGGAAGAAAGGAGGGAACGCCCCAATGACTGAAAAAGAAAAGAAAGAATTGGAGCCGCAGCTGACTGCCACGGCAGCAGCAAAGAAAGGACAGGATGAGGCCCAGCCCACGGCAGTGGAGAAAGCCAAGGCTGCTCCCAAAAAGAAAAAGGCGGCAAAAACCACGGGAAAGGCGGGTTCAGGAACGAAAAGCAAGAGTAAGGCAGGCAAGAAGGATAAACCCAAAACCGCGGCGGAATACTTAGCGGAATTCGAAGCGCTGGCCAAAAAGAATCATGGCGTTCTCACCTATAAAGAGATTCAGGACCGGCTGCAGAATGAAGATGCCGTCTCTGTGGATGAGATGGATGCTATCTATTCCAAACTGGCAGAAAAGAACATCGAAGTGATCGATGACGGGTCCGATGATGAGGAACCGGAAACCATTGATGAAGAAGAGCTGAAAGTGGACGAATCGGAACTGGCCAATCTGTCAGTTCCCGAAGGGGTCATCGTAGATGATCCTGTCCGTATGTACTTGAAAGAAATCGGCCGGGTGCCCCTTCTGGCTGGGGATGATGAAATCAAGCTGGCCAAGCGGGCAGATAAAGGCAACCAGGCCAAGGCCATCCTGAAGGGGGAAAAACCGGAAGGAGAATTCGAACCGGTAAACAAACGGCTTTCCATCGGGAAACTGCTGGAAGAAGCCGATGAGATGCTGACAAAAGAAGGTATCTGGGTGGATAACCGGAGCGTTTCCCTGACTTACCGGAAAGCCCAGGATCTGGCGGGAGAGGGCCATGTGCTGGAGTTCGACCAGTATCAGAGGCTGATCGATGCTTTTACCATGGATGAAAAGAAGCGTCTCCATCGGCTGCTTCAGGAAAATAAGTACAAAATCGCCCATGTGCAGAAAAATGCTCCGGATCCTACCGGAGAAGAAGCAGAGAACAGCTGCCTGGGGACGCTGCAGGAACTCTTTGCGGTGATTGATGAGAAAGCCATCCACCAGAAAGTGGACGAAGAGACCCGGCAGCAGATCGAGGATAGCAAAAAACGCTTCAACCGCCTGCTCCATCGGATGGAATTCTGCGGGGACAACGCCAAAAAATGTCTGTCCGAAGCCAACCTCCGGCTGGTGGTCAGCATTGCCAAACGGTATGTAGGCCGTGGCATGCTGTTCCTGGATCTGATCCAGGAAGGGAACCTGGGGCTGATCAAGGCCGTTGAAAAGTTCGATTACAATAAAGGCTTCAAGTTCAGTACCTACGCTACCTGGTGGATCCGGCAGGCCATTACCCGGGCCATCGCCGACCAGGCCCGGACCATCCGGATCCCGGTGCATATGGTGGAAACCATTAACAAACTGGTCCGGGTGTCCCGGCAGCTGCTCCAGGAACTGGGACGGGAACCGACACCGGAAGAAATCGCCAAGGAGATGGATGTGCCTGTGGAACGGGTCCGGGAAATCCAGAAAATCGCCCAGGAACCGGTTTCACTGGAAACTCCTATCGGAGAAGAAGAAGATTCCCATCTGGGAGATTTCATCGAAGACCAGGAGGCTCCTTCTCCGGCAGATGCGGCTTCCTACACCCTGCTCCAGGAACAATTGGGCAAAGTGCTCCAGGAGCATCTCAGCGCCCGGGAACGGCGGGTGCTGGAACTGCGGTTCGGTCTGATGGACGGCCGTACCCGTACCCTGGAGGAAGTTGGGCAGTACTTCGGCGTGACCCGGGAACGGATCCGGCAGATCGAAGCCAAGGCCCTGCGAAAACTCCGGAGCCCCAAGCGGAGCAAGCCTCTGAAGGAATTCCTGGAGTAAATCATTGTAATACAATTGAAAAGGCTGCTGTACTTCGTGTGCAGCAGCCTTTTTTAATTGTGTTAACAGAAAAAACTTTTAAGAACTGGAAAAACATAGAAAATGTCCGAGAAATATTTACTTTCTCTTATGGGGAGCCTATACTCTTCTTATATACTATACTTTTCCCGCCACAATAGGTAGCAAGGTAGTTTATAGGAGGTGTTGAGATTGGATGGGAAAAATGGAAAACGGGCAGGAGTGATCCTCCTGTCACTGGTACTGATCTTTTTGGGGAGAGTCTTCCCCCGACCGGTGGGTATGCCGGCTTCTGCCATGCAGGTATTCCTGCTGTTCATCGGGACGCTGATTCTTTGGCTGAACATCGGGGTCCACTGGCCCAGCGCCCTGTGCCTGGGCGCTCTGGCCTTCATTCCAGAACTGAACTTCAGTAAAATCTTGGCTGGATCTGTGGGGTCCCAGATCGTTACCTTCCTGATTTTTACGTTCATGTGTTCTTATACCCTGGCCAGGACTCCTTTTATGAAGCGGGTGGCAGTTTGGTTCATTACTCGGAAGCTGGCGCGGCGCAGCCCTTGGTGGTTCTGTACTTTTTATTTCATGTCCATGATGGTGGCAGCCTGGATCATGTCGCCGACTGTTCTTTTTGTGACCTATATTGCCATCAGTGAAGAAATATTTGCTATGCTCCATTTGGAAAAGGGAAGCCGGCTGGCCTCCATGATCATGGTGGGTCAGACCATGGCTTGCTGTCTGGGATCTGGCATGACACCCATTGCCCACGATGGTCCTATCCTGGGACTGGGATTGTATGAAGCGGCTACAGGGCAGACCATCAGTTACACTAGTTACATGGGCGCCTGCATGCCGGTGGGAATCCTGGTGTTCTTTTTGATGCTGGCTGTGTTCCGCTTCCTTTTGAAACCGGATATGAGTCCTTTGGCCAATCTGGATATCAACAAACTGACAGAAGGCATGCCTTCGATGGGCCGGAAAGAATCCATCGTCTGCGGGGTATTCCTGTGCGTAGTAGCCCTGTGGGTGCTGCCTAGCCTGACCATGTCCCTCCTTCCTGGGATTTCCAAGTGGATCAGCAGTTTTGGCATTACCATGCCGCCCCTTCTGGGGACCATCGTCCTGTGCATCCTCACCGATGAAGAAGGAAAGCCACTGATGGATTATTCTGATGCCCTAGCCCATGGGGTATCTTGGGTCTGTGTCATCATGTCAGCTGCCGTTCTGGCTTTGTCTAGTGCCCTTTCTAACAGCCAGATTGGTTTCACCACATATATCGGGACGGCCGTGAAACCGATTATTGCAGGAGTATCACCTTTAGTTTGTGTGTTCTTCCTGATTTTGTTATGTGCATTGATGACTAACATCTGCTCGAACCTGGTTTCCATCACCCTGGTACTGTCCATCGGACTGCCTCTCTTTGTGGCTTCCGGAGGTACCATGAACGGCGCGGCATTGGCAGCTCTTGTAAGCTATGCCGGAGCTTTTGCCGTGGCGACACCTTCTGCTCAGCCCCTTGTGGCCATTGGCATCGGGCAGGGGTTTGTGCGGCAGGATATGCTCCTGAAATACGGCTATCTGGTTGTCGTTCTGTCGGCTGTCTTGGCAGCAGTCATCGGATATCCTTTGGCTTCCGTCTTTATGGCAGGTATGTTGTAAGAAAGGGGAAGGGAAGATATGACAACTTCTTTGGAAGAATGTAGAAAGATGGCTCCTGGTTATGGCATGGTCCCGGTGGTGAAGCGGGTGCCGGCCGGAGGACATACAGTAGAGGACTTGGCTGAAATGGCCCGGAGTCTCAGCAAACAGGTCTATGTGATGGACCATACGGTGGATACTGGAAAAGAAATCCGCTGGGAACGGTATGCAGTGATCGGTTTTGCACCGGCACTGGAATTTTCCTGCACGGATGGAATCATGACAGTGGATCAGGGAGGCACAGCGGTTTCCTATCCCTGCACGGATCCGTCCCAGGTGTTGGCTGGAGTTCTTGCAGCCCATAAGGCGCCTTATGTGGAAGGTTTGCCTCCGTTCATTGGGGGATTGGCTGGCTATTTTGCCTATGAATATATCAAATATGCGGAGCCGGAAATCCAGTGGAACGAGGAGAATCCTGAGCAGTTCAAAGATATGGACCTGTTCTTTTTCGATAAACTTTTTGTCTTGGACCGGCAGCAGCAGGAAATCCTCCTTATTGTGGATATTGGAATTGACCATTTGGAAGAGAATTACCGGAAAGCCCTGTTCATGCTGGATGAAATGGAAACTATGCTCGGGAAGGCTCCTCGGGATGGAGTGCCGCCTTTTGCTATCACCGGTAGCTTCCAGCCCATGTTCCAGCTCCAGGATTATATCCGGATGGTGGACCAGGCTCGGAAAGACATCCGCAGAGGAGAGACCTGCCAGATCGTACTGTCCAATGCAGTGACAGCTCCGGCCCGGGGCAGCCTCCTGAGTGCTTACCGGGTGCTGCGGAAAAATGATCCTACCCGCTATATGTGCTATTTCAGCAGCGATGATGCTGAATGTGCCATCGCTTCTCCGGAAGCCACCATCACACTGCAGCAAGGGCAGCTTTATATGAATCCCCTGGCTGGGACGGCGGCCCGGGGCAAAACCAAAGAGGAAGATTTGAAGAATGAGCGGGAACTGCTGGCGGATCAAAAATCCCTGGATGAACACAATATGCTGGTGGATGATGCTCGGAACGAATTCGGTGCTGTCTGTGATTTCGATTCCATCGGCATCCGGGATTATCTGAAGGTCGTCCGCTGCGCCCGTGTTATGCATATCGGTACTACGGTGACAGGCCGGCTGCGGAGTGACAAGACCGCCCTTGATGTGATCGATATGACGGTGCCTGCCGGCGTTGTGTCCGGTTCTCCTAAAATCCACGGTTGCGAACTGATCAACGCTATCGAGAAGAACCGGCGGGGAATCTATGGCAGCACCTTGGGGCAGATTAGCTTGACAGGAGATGCAGATTTCTGCGTATTCATCCACTCTGCCTTTCTGAAAAATGGAAAGGTCACCGTTCGTTCCGGAGGCGGTATCGTCATTGACAGTGTCCCGGAAGATGAACACCAGGAATGTTTGAACAAGGCCATGGCCATGGAAGGGGCTCTGTATGAAGCCAGCGAACTGGATAAAGGAGGGGCGGAGAAATGATTGCATTAATCGACAATTATGATGGCTGTGTGTTCAATCTATTTCAGCTCATTGGTCATTACCGTAGGGATATCCAAATCATTCGTAATGACCGGATGACAGTTGCAGAGCTCCAGGCTCTGCAACCCGATCATATCGTGATTTCAGGGGGAGGCAGCCAGCCGGAAAAAACGGGGATGGTCCGGGAGATGGCGAAGACGCTTACGGGGCAGGTACCGATTTTGGGAATCTGTTTGGGGTATCGGGCAATCCTCCGTGCCTATGGTGCTTCCATGAGCTATCTGGATGAAATCATGCAGGGGCGAGCTTCCCGGATCTCTCTTGCTACGGACAACCCTCTTTTCAAAGGCCTGCCCGGAGATATCCAGGGCATGCGTTATCATTCCATGACGGTGCCCGAAAAAGAAATTCCGGAAGGATTCCGAATCATTGCCAGGGCATCAGACGGAGAAGTGATGGGGGTCCAGGCCGGAAACAGCAGCACCTTCGGAATCCAGTTCCACCCGGAATCTTTCCTGACGCCGGAAGGGAGCCGGATCATGAAAAATTTCCTGGATCTGGACTGAGGTGGACCAGCCTAGAAAATTTTCCAAGGGATGCCCAGTTGTACTCTGAGAGAAGGATAAAGGGAAACGGATTTTAATATGATTTCTGCATTGGGCCATAGCTCAGTGATAGAGCCATCAGTTCATAACCGATTGGGCCAAGGTTCGAATCTTTATGGGACCACCAATTGCAACACTGTGGGAACTCCCCTAGTCCTGACGTTGTGTTAGGACTAGGGGAGTTTTTTGATATTAGTACAAGAGAATCAGAAATGTGACAAAATATTGAAATAAAGGTTGCGCTTTAAAATTATAAGAAATAAAGTATACACAAATAAAGACAGATAAAATATTTTTTATAGAAATTTATAATGGTGTCGAGCGAATAGGAGAATATAAAATGGGATTTTTTGGGTTATCAAATGAATCTGAAGCAGAAATAAAAAAGAGAAAAGAAATAGAAAAAAGGTTGCTTAAAGAAGAAGAAAAGCGGGAGAAAGAAATAGCAAAAAAGCAGGCAAAAGAACAATACGAAAAAGAAATTAAAGCTGGAAATAAAATCGGCCAATTAATGCTGCGTGACAAATTAGGAGAACCTGTTTACTATGAAGGGCTTGATGCCTCTCTATGGGTTTATGATGACTTTATAATTATAGATCGGAATAAAAGTAAATTATTTAATGCATTTAATCATACAGTAAAATTTATTCCTTACACGAGTCTGACTACATTACAGTTTAAAAATTCAGGAGTACTCGAAGCCAATATTGAGTTTGGGGTAGCAGGATACGATGCTGCTATTAAGAAAAATACAGATTTAGATAATGAAAATCTATTTTCCTTTGAACCGCGAGAAGGTCGTAGTAATTCTGCTGAAATATATTTTTTCATTCTTGGAAAAATGAGAGATATTAATAAAAAAATTTTCAATGACAACAAAGTATAGCCCATTTCTGATGCTCGAGGTGAATTGCAATGGTTTATCAATAAGATGTTAGGGTTCTATCAGGAGAATACACACTAACGCTGATTATTACTGTTTAATGAATAACTAGGCTATAATATATATTACAACAAGAAGTTATTAAAACATATATTGATACATAAATATGTCATATTATTAATTTTATGATAAAATGATAATATCAATTAACGGGGAGGTCGTACTCATGAGCAGTTTATTTTCTCTTATTTTTCTGGTATCCCTTATCTATTTTATTGTATTATGGCGAAAAAAGAAGGGTGCCAAGAACACAAATAATCAAGAACTTTATCAAGCTATCAGTAAGAAGAAAAGAATCGTTGGTATAGTTTGTATTGCAGCTTTTGTTTTAGCCGGTGTAACTGCTCCATCTACAACTAAAACTGCAACCACTACAAATACGCCTCAAACCAAAACGGAAAATAAAAAAGTAGAAACTCAAAAGACTTTGCAACAAAAAGCTTTAGAAGACAAGAGCGTTCCAGTTGAATATCGCAATGCACTAAAAAAAGGTATCACATATGCAAATACTATGCATATGTCAAAGTCTAAAGTTTATCATCAACTGACATCTGAATATGGTGAAAAATTTGCACCTGAAGCAGCTAAATGGGCCGTTGAGCATATGAGTGATATTGATTGGAAAGCTCAAGCTTTGAAAAAAGCACAGTCTTATCAAAAGGATATGAGTATGTCGAAAGAACGTATTAGAAAACAACTTACTTCCGAATACGGAGAAGGATTCACACAAGAAGAAGCTGATTATGCTATTTCTAAATTAGCCAATTAAAATAAATCCAAGAATTTTCTACCGGTAACTGCCATCTATGAGGCCAAAGTAATGGATATGACGGAAATCTTAATTAAGGAAAACTTGGAGCTGGGTAAAACCGTGGAAACATCTGAGGATTGCTCATGGATGATTCGAAACTGCTAACCGGCGCCAGGCTTTATCTTCTGGTACGGGTGGAAGAGAAATTAGAGGCTTCTGCTCAGAGCATTGAACTTGTTGTACATGGCAGTACATAACTAAGGGTAAAAACGGGATTACCGCAAAATGCGAGGGTCCCGTTTTTGCTTCTCAATTTGTAGTATCACAAGTGCTTAAGATACGGTTATTCCGTTTCAAAAGTCTTTCTTGGAAGAGGCAGGGGACCATGCATAGCATAATTGTGGGGTATCGGAGTAAGCCGATGTTTTGTAGGTCCGGTCGAAAACAATGTAGTGTTCGGAAGAAGCAAAACCTTGATATCCACAGTCTTTCGCTGCTACACTCCTGACTGATGGACCCGTACATCCGCTAAGGTATTCGGTCCTTTCAGGACCTCATGCCCCCACCACCGGGCAAGACCGGTCCCCTGCCCCTGCAGGGCGGACTTAGCCTCCGGCCTTGCTGGTACTTTGTATGAGTATACGGCGATACCCAGGGAGGCAGGAGGGGCAGGCCCAGGAGGAGTCGGCGGGATAACATCGGCAGTGGTCGCTCCACGAATGGAGCATGCGGGCGAGACCATCCGGCATTCTGGTCCGTAGCCGCAGCCTTTGACCGCAAGGGCAAGGCGATAGGCTGTGAGCCTCCCGCCAGGGACGAACGGGTCTGCCTTCCCGGTGCAGGGGTGGGGTGCAGGTCAGTACGGGTATAGGAGGACTTTCCCCCTCTGGGAGGCCGGGACGGGATTGCCTGCGGCGAATCCCCTACAGCGTCAACGTCAGAGTATGGTACAGAAGACGAAGCGGCGGGCCCATGCTGCAACGGGCCCATGCTCTTCACTCTTCACTCTGCACTCTGTACTTTCGGCCCATGAATGAATAACTATACTATGATGAAGGCTTCACCGAGAACTTGTTGACACATACCAGCATTCTGGGAGAGAATTGACAGAAATCGGTTTCGTGGTATATAATTTCAGCATTGGGCCTATAGCTCAGCGGTAGAGCCCCCGGCTCATAACCGGTTGGTCCAAGGTTCGAATCCTTGTGGGCCCACCAATTTTTCACCATTCGAACTTCCTTCTACCCTAATCGTGAGCGGATTGGGGAGCGAGGGAAGTTCTTCTTTGTATTTGTAAAAAACTTCCATTCTGTCCGCATATATCACGATGCCACTTATAAGCGTGTCGATGAGCTGACTGCGGTATTTTCTATCAGCGGGATCCCCTGACAAAAGAGAGGTTAGAAAAAACTCAATATGATCCGTTGTCAGCATGAACGGTTGATGCTTTAATTTTGCCCTGGAGAGCTCCTTCTCCAGGGCTTTTATTTTTTCTTCGTAATTGCTTATGTTTTGCGTAATTGTTTCTGAAACCACGCCAGCTTCTATCGCTTTTATGGAATTATTCATACGTTTTTTATAGTCTTTTAGCTCTGCGTCGAGATTGTCGATAAGTGGATCTGGTTCAGCGGCTGCTGCCTTTTGAATCTGAATAATCTGCTCAGCCAGCTGGTGAATTGTGTCAGGATGGTTCAGTGCTTTCAGAGTTTCTATAGAAAGCCATTCTTCCAGTTTGTCTTGCCGGTAGTTCTTGCCTTTACAGCCTTTTCCATGGATTCTGTTCGCGCAACAATAATAGGCATATGGTTCACCAGTATGGCTAGTCCCGCTTTTTCCGATATATGAGGCCCCGCATAAACCACATATCAATCTGCCGGTCAGTAAATAAGCATCCACCCGTTTTCGGGTGCTCTTATGTTTTCTTAATTCCATAATTTTCTGCACCTTCTCAAATACATCTCGCTTAATAATGGGCGGGACCACGCCCTCAACATCCTTATCTCCCCAGTGATAGATTCCTATATACTTTGTATTTTTGAGTAGATTGCCAAAATTGCTGGAAGCAAATGGGTTCCCGAAGAAATTTCTGTATCCCATTTTATTGAGCGCTGAGGCAATCTTCTTTAAGGTCCGCCCTTCTAATACGCTTTGGAAAATGAAGCGGACGGCTTTGGCCTCTCTTTCGTCTATGACTATTTTCCCGTCCGGACCTTTTTTATAGCCCATCGGGGTCCGGCCATTAGCTTTTCCTTCCAGAGCGTTTTCCGTCATTCCTCTATGTACGTTCTCCGCCAACTCTGCTGAATAGTATTCAGCTATACCTTCTATAAGGGATTCTAGTAAGATGCCAGACGGGTCATCCGTGATCCGTTCCATAGCAGACAAAACTTTAACCCCCTCCTGGGCAAGCTTATGCTTGTACACGGCGCTATCGTATCTGTTCCGACTGAACCTATTCAGTTTATACACCAGGACGTAACTAAACTGCCGCTTTTTACAGTCGGCAATCATCTGCTGGAAGGCCGGCCTCCGGTCCGTCCTGGCAGTAAGCGCACGGTCCGTATAGGTCTGTATGACTTCTAAGTCGTTTCTAAGGGCAAATTCTTCACACACCCTTATCTGCCCTTCAATTGACTCCTCCCGCTGTCTATCAGACGAGTAACGGGCGTATATGACACATTTTTGAGACATGGGTTTCGCCTCCCCTTAAATTAATTTAATGGTCTGCGTTTCTAAAATATTTTTCAAAATTTAGCTCTTAACTCAACTACTTTTCCTAGGATCTTGATAGGTAATTTCATAATCTCCTCGTTTGAATAGTAATGAGGCTCATAAACATTAACGTTCGTAGCAATCAATGTAATGCCATTTTCTTGTTTTCGTACGCGTTTCACGGTAGCGTCGTTTCCATTTATCAAAACGATGGCAATATCACCACTTTCCACATCATCTTGTTTCTTTACGATAACGACATCGCCCTCCACCATACGGGGTTCCATTGAGGCCCCGTGTATTTTTAACGCAAAAAACTCGCCGGTTGCGGCAAGTTCTGGGGTGATTTCTTCATAATCAAAAATCTCTTGTATAGCTTCAATGGGGACCCCTGCCGCCACATTTCCTAAAACTGGGATTCGGACGCCTTTTCGCGTTTTTACCCTTGGTGTAGTGGCTTCTTTTTCTAAATCTAAATAGTACAAATCGTCGAGAGAAACACCATATAAATTTGCTAATTTACTGGCAATATCTATAGAAGGATCGGAAACACCTGATTCCCATTTTTGAACCGTAGTAAAAGATTTCTTCCCAGTAAATTCTGCAATATAGTCTTGCGAAAATCCATGCTTGAGACGCAAATACTTTAGATTTTTAGCTATCATATCAGGGACGCCCCCTAAGTATTTTTGAAATAATAATTAGCGATTAAAGATTATCATATATTTGATTTTATTTCAAGCAAACTTTATTAAAAATCTAAAGAACTTGAAATAAAATCAAACTAGTCCTTGACACTTGAATAATAATCAAGTAAACTATACGCAAAGATAAAAAAGGAGGTCACGCCATGAAATATACTTTAAAAGAGCTGAGAGCACGGAACGCTGAAACCCAAGCAGATACCGCAAAAGCAGTAGGCGTTTCCACAACAACTTACAATGCTTGGGAAAAAGATTTATCAAAGGTTTCAATAAGAAAGGTGGCCGCACTTTGTGAGCATTTCGGGGTCTCATTAAATGATATATCTTTTTCCTGAGCTTATTTTTTGTTTCATTACTTGAAAATAATTCAAGCAAAAAGGAGGATTAATAGTGGACAAAATTTTGAAAAAGAAATTTTTAAATCCAAGTGACAGCAAAGAAAAAGAGAACTTAAAAGCCATAGAAACTATCCAAGACCCACAGCTGACCGAACAGGTGCTAGGGCTTGTTCATAACTGCAAAAATGAGATTGGGAAGCTAGCTCAAACTATGCATCCCTGCCGTGATGGCGTTCGTAGTGGAGTGGTATTAGACATTATTTTGCTTCTTGCACTCGGAGAAGGGATGCTGGGGCGGGAATTAGAAACACCGTCATCAAGCGGCAACTTGAGTGACGGCGAGTCTATTAAATCGTGAAAGGAGGCGCAAGGCATGTATATGCTGATGTGGTGCATCAAAGAATATATTGATAACCACCCGGAAGAATACCGGAGATGGCTGGCTAATAAAAGAAGAAACGAAAATGACGAAGAAACCGAGAACAAATGCTCCGCTGTGAATTAGATCCAAAAATTAAAGTATTTCTGGCGAGTTTGCACCAGAACATAATTTAAAAATGCTGATGAACGAATAGAAACCGCTAGAGCTTATATACAGATTTCGATCGGCGTTATTATAACCAACATAATACTTTTGCTAATAAGACTACGGTGAGCAAGGAGAAACTTATGGAAATCAAAATTACTGGAACGCAAAAAGAAGTAACCAGTTTCATGCTGGGAGCCGGAAACCACACTCATTGCAATATATCTAGTGGAAACTTCACCCATACTTATCCTTATATATGTACCGGAACACATATCCATTGCGGATTATGTAATAGGTGTCGTATTTGGCGACCTCGTGGTTGTATCTGTTGGTAACGAGGTGAGGAAATGGACGCAGAGATGATTGAGAATATCCGGTCTAACGTCAAGTATTACCGGATCGTGAAAGGGATATCCGGGCGCCAGCTCAGTACAGCTATTGGACTCAGCCCCACATGGATCCACTGCTTTGAGACTAGAATTATCCGGGAATCAACTCCTGAAAATCTGCAGCTGCTGGCTAAGGCCCTTGGCAAGAAATTGAGCGATTTGATCAAGCCACCCAAAGTTGTGATTCAGGCAATTAGCCCGGAAGAAGCGGAGAAGGGATTGCAGAATCTGGAACGGATCCGCAAACAAAAAGGGCGGCCGGTTCGGCAATTTGAAATGGACCTAGGCCTGTGTGAGGGGCACCTGGCTAAGGCTCTAAAAGGTTATAGAAAATTCACCATTGAAACCTGGTGGAAGGTCGCAGAAGCACTGAACATGGACCTAAAAACGCTGATCGGGAGGACAGACTGATGGTTTACAAAGTGAATGATGAATTCTTTGATCAGGTGGATGCGCTGCTGGATAGCATTGCCGATATGTGCCAGGCTACTGATACCCTGGATAACGCTGGAGTAGCAATTATCAATATCCAGAAATGGGCAGCCATGAGAGACAAGGCTGCCAAAGTATTGGACAGTATGAATGACGGCTTTGATGCCGCGGAAGGAGCGGAAGAAGATGAGGAAAAAACCGAAGAATGCACCAATCCTGGTAACGATGATCTTGCTGCCGTATGTACTGATCCGGACTGCGATGGATCTGGTTATGTGGCTTAGCGATGAAGCCTGTGAAACTTTTCAAGTCCTGGAGCCTCGGGCCCAGGGATTTATAGCCGGAATGTCAATAACTTTTGCGGGATTAATTATTTTGGCAGGGATGGCGGCTTACAGCTGAAGGGAGGTGATGCCAATTGAACACCAAAGGAAAAAGCCCACCAGCACAGCCATACTGATGAGCTCATAAAAAAATATACAACATTGATTATACCGCGAAAATGATTAAAAGGAAAGCGAGGATTTTACCATGAAAATTATTTTTGAAGGCACCCCGGAACTAATCAGACAGGAGGCGGCTGCACTGCTAGGCTTTAAAGATGAACCCGTACTGGTGGAAGTACCCGGAGCTGAACCCGCCCATCCGGACTATGTAGCCGAAAAAATCCCAGCGAAGGATGAGTCCATCAAGCTGGCTCCGGGTTCCACCGTGGTCATCCAAAACAACAATCCCGCGGCGCCCATTCCAACAGCAACTCCCGTGGTTCCCACAGCACCTGCCAAAACCTATACCCTGGATGATCTGATCACAGCGGCAGCTCCTTTACTCGATGCCGGAAAGTTCGATGAAATGACTGCGCTTACCCGGAAATATGGCGCGGACAGCTTCATGGCGATCAAAGAATCCGATTTCGGATCGGTAGCTGCGGACCTTCGG